>JABLTO010104363.1_pt1 | contig 57053 bp, 56 predicted proteins | sample 7160091 | NCBI WGS metagenome assembly JABLTO01 (sample SAMN14651225, study PRJNA627086) | human gut metagenome | isolation source: feces | host: Homo sapiens
ACCATCATGTTGTAGAAGGTGTTGCGGCCCTGACGCTCGCTCTTCATGGTACGGGAGATGATAGCGGTCTGGGTGGAGTGGAAGCCGGACAGAATACCGCAGGCCACCGTCACGAAGAAGATGGGCAGGAAGTGTCCGTTGGAGAAGTAGTCAGCGTAGGTAAAGGTACCCACGGTGCCGTCAGCACCGGTGAGGCTCAGCACGGGAGCAGCCCAGCTGTCCCAGATGTTCATCAGGGGCATGCCGGTGACGAAGATGCCGATGAAGATACCGACGGCGGAGAACAGCAGGATACCGCCGAAGATGGGGTAGATCTTGCCGATGATGGCGTCGATGGGGAACACGGTGGCGATCAGATAATACAGGAAGATGACACCGTAGATGACCCACGTGGAAACAGAGGTGGCCTTACCGTCAAAGCCGAACACCTGGGTCGCAGCGATGTCGCCGGGGGTGTAGATGAACACAGCACCCACCAGCAGCAGCAGCACGCACACGAACACGTTGTAGAACTTATAGATACCCTTGGTGGAGTAGCGGCGAATCATCTCGGGCATCTGGGTGCCGCCGTCGCGGAGGCAGATCATGCCGGAGAAATAGTCGTGCATGGCGCCGCCGATGACGTTGCCGATGGGGATGGTCAGGAACGCGATGGGCCCAAACAGGATGCCCTGGATCGGCCCGAGGATGGGGCCGGTGCCCGCGATGTTCAGCAGGTTGATCAGGCTGTTCTTCCAGCCTCTCATGGGGACATAGTCAACGCCGTCTTCCTTGGTGTAGGCGGGGGTCTTACGGTCGTCAGGCCCGAAGACCTTTTCGCAGAAGCGACCGTAGAGGGCTGCGCCGCCGATCAGGATGACCAGACCGATAATGAATGTCAGCACAGAAACACACTCTCCTTTGTAAAGTGAATTTTCTCTTTCCGGGACGTCCGGATCGCCCCGAAAAATCATGTTCAGATTATAACACTGAGTGAATAAATTGCACGTTAATCTTTGCGGCGTGTACATAAAAATGTCATAAATAAAAGGTCGAAACCTGTAAAGAATTGCCGTAAAAAGAAACTTGTAAAAGTATTTAACAATGAGGGCTTTTTGCAAGTTTTCCTGCCGCGAACCAAAATACAAACGGTGTTTGCCTGCCAAAATTTTTGTCTGACGGTAACGTTGCCGGAGAAGCGGCAAAATTTCTCGGGCACTTGCCCGCTTTCGGCAAACGTGGTATCATAGCAGTAATAGGAGAAAGGGAGGATATGCCTGTGGAATACAACAAGCCCATCAATGTCATGACCCCCGGCGACGAGATCGAGGGCTACTACATACTCAAGTCCGCCAACCCCAAGGTGGCCGCCAACGGCAAGCCATTCCTGACCGGAGCGCTCAGCGACCGTACCGGCACGATGGAGCTGAAGGTCTGGGACTATGCTGGGCCGCTGACCGCCGCCGACGAGGGCACCGTGGTCAAGGTGCGGGGTACCGTGGGTGAGTATCGGGGCACCGCGCAGTTCACCGCCGCGCGTATCCGTCAGGCGGCCCAGGAGGATCCGGTGGATGTGTCCGCCCTGGTGCCCACTGCGCCCATCGACTGCGGCGCGGCGATGGAGGATCTGCGCCGTGCGGCAGCCTCCATTACGGACCCGGACTACCGTGCCGTGGCCGAGGCCATGCTGGAGGCCCACGGGGAGACGCTCGCGTCCATCCCCGCCGCCAAGAGCGTACACCATGCCTTTCTGGGCGGCCTGCTGATGCACACCGCCAACATGGTGAAGATCGCGGACTTCCTGGCGGGAATGTACCCGGAGACGATCGACCGCAGCCTGCTGCTGACGGGGACGCTGCTCCACGATATGGCGAAGGCGCAGGAGTTCGTGTTTTCGCAGCTGGGTCTGGCCACGGATTACTCCATTAAGGGGCAGCTGCTGGGGCACCTGGTCATGGGAGCGCAGGACGCGGCGGAGACTGCCGCCCGCCTGGGCGTGCCGGAGGAGAAGTCCGTGCTGCTGCAGCACCTGATCCTCTCCCACCACGGTGAGCCGGAGTTCGGCGCGGCGGTGCGCCCTCTGTGCGCCGAGGCAGAGCTGCTGAGCCTGATCGACGCGGTGGACAGCCGTATGGAGATCTACCGCGAGACGTATGATACGATGGAGCCGGACACCTTCAGTCCGCGCATTTTTGCGTTGGAGAAAAAGGTGTTCAGGCACGCGTAGGCTCTTGACAAACGGCGGCGCGGAGAGTACCCTGTCGTCAGTGCCCGCAGGGCACAATACACATTTTATTAAGGAGACGCGTTTGAATCTCAATACCCTGACACTGGAGCGTGTGGCCTGACCGGGAGGTCTGGCAGCCATCGATTGACAAGAGCAAACACGCCTGCCCCTGTCGATCGATGGCGATATGCACGCCATTCCTCCCGGAGCATGAAAACACATCTTCAGGAGGAAACACCATGAACCGCGAAAACAAGCGGAAGACTTTTGAAAAAGGCTACTACAAGACCCATCCCTGCAATGACACCTTCACCTGCAAGGTCTGCGGCCGACTCTGCACACCGCAGGAGGCCGGCAGCGACCACCGCAACCACTGCCCCAACTGCCTCTCCAGCCTGCACGTAGACATCGAGCCCGGTGACCGGGCTGCCGACTGCGGCGGCATCATGGAGCCGGTGGCGGTCTGGGTACGCAGGGGCGGCGAGTGGGCGATCATCCACCGCTGCAAGCGCTGCGGAACGCTCAGCTCCAACCGTGTGGCGGCGGACGACAATCCCATGAAGCTCATGTCTATCGCCATGAGGCCTCTGTGCGAGCCGCCGTTCCCACTGGAGCGCATCGAGGAGATGACCGCCCTCATGGCCGGCGACGGCCGAATGAAGTAGCCCCAGCAAAAGCAAAACCACCCGTTAGGGTGGTTTTGTTTTTGCTGTTATCTTATCATGGCACAAATAGATTCGAACACGTCCCCATACCGCAAGGGAGGCGCTGCGTGCAGGGCGGCCTATTAAGGGAGCAGCTTCAGATCAGCGAGGGTGTATTGCTTTCAATGGCGGGTATCTGCATAAGTGGTACCTCCCGGCAAAGCCCTTGTGTATTTGCGGATCATCGAAGCGGCGTAAAGCATGACCAGCAGCTCCGTGACTGGCATCGCAAACCAGATCGCATCGGCGTTGACCAGCGCAGGAAGAACCATGATCAAAATGCCGCTGATGACAAGTCCCCGTGCCACAGAAACAACGAACGCTGCCTTCGGCTTCATGATCGCCTGGAAATAATAGGTCGAGAAGATGTTGAACGGCAGCAGCAGGAAGGATAACGCATAGGTGCGGACAATGGTAGGAGCCATCCGCTCCGAAGAAGGTCAGGATGGGGCGCTCGAAGCATATGGCCCCGATTCATGCCAGAATGGATAAGATCACTGCGCCGATCACGGCCGATGTGAAATACTGGTTCTCACTCCCGTCGCATTTCTCGCTGCCGCGCTTTGTACTGAAAATCACGCTGCCGCCGATGCCCATCAAAAGGCCAAGACTGTAGATGATGTTCCAGACCGGAGCGACGACCGCCAATGCCGCTGTTCCCTGCGGCCCGTGGTACTGGCCGAATAGACCGATGTGATCATGGCGCTGCCAAACGCAGCCGACAGATATTTAAAGTACATTGCATCACCTCCAATAATCTATTGTAAAAAACGTCGAAATGTGTTAGAACAAAATAGAAATATATTTGAAGGAGTGGTTTTATGCTAAATTATACTTTAGGAACGATAGAAGCTTCTGAAGCCTTGATCAAAGATTTATATATTGATTTAAGAGCAAAAGTTAATGCATGGTCAAAAATAACTCAACAAACGCCTCAGGCACGTATGGGATATGTTGGTCAGCATTTGGTGAGTGTCGTAACAGGATATCCTGGCGGAAAATCCGGTGCTCGTGGTTATGATTTAGTTATAGATGATGAAAGACATGGTGAAATTAAAACTTGTTATAGAGTCGATCAATTAGGGTCTTGTAATGCTTGTGGTGCAGTTGTTTCAAGTTTAGAAACGGAATGTGCTGTATGCAGATCTACAAGCATTAATAGGAAAGATGATTCGAAGTGGTTAATAGCAATCCGAAACAATGACGAGTTTGCAAAGTTATTGGATCCTTACAGATATTACTTTGTTCTTTTTGAATTCGAATCCATATATGATAGCAACAACAACGACATTATTGCATCAATATGGGAAGTTGACCCAAAGAGTAAAGGGTTTGCGTACTGTATGATTGACTATTATCTCAATATTCGTTCACAGTCAACATCTAAAGCACCGTTTAACATGTGGCCTCATATGCTAAAATTCGCATTAACAGAACCAACTTTGATTTACAGATCAAAAATCACAAATGATGGCAATATAATCACCGATGTATTCCCATCCAAAAACAATACTTATTCAGATGTACTACTTCCTTTAAGTTCATATTCTGGATCAACTACCATAAGTGTAGCTAACATTAAAAATGTTATTAAAAAATACAGCCCATCTGCTCGTGTTAATGGATTAAATAAAGAAAAGCTATTGCAATTATTAGAAGGCATAAGGAAAACTAATAATATAACCAATGCCGATCTATGCAACAAATTCGCGGATGAAATATATTTGCCTAAAATCGTTTTGAAAAAAGCAGATATACCACTATCGTTACGCTCACAGTTTATCGATTTAAGATGATTATAATAGCGTCATCTGTCTACATGCTAATCGTTCTAACGACTTTTCGTAATACTCTTGTTCTATTTCAAATCCAATATAATTACGCTTGTTATTAATACAAGCCAAGGCTGTTGAACCTCCACCCATAAATGGATCTAAAACAATATCGTCCTCATCACTGCTTGCAAGAATTAGTCTTGCAAGCAGTTTTTGTGGTTTTTGGGTAGGATGGATGCGGTCTTTTTCTTCATAAAAATTCACATCATCCCATACATCTGTTAACCCCATTTGTGCATGATATGTTTGACTAATCTTATCGTATGGAATGTTAAATTCAAGAATTGTTTGCAATTTGTCCCACAATTCTTCAGTGGGTAATTGCTCGCAAACATTTTTGCCTGTATAAATACTCCACATACCGCCACCGTTTGATTTGACACCCAACATCTCATTGATTTGTTTTGCGGAATAACCTAATTCTTTTTGCCTTTGCTTTAAAAAGGATTTTGCAAAAGGTTTGGGATCTTTACATAAAAATAAAATACTTTCGGTCACATTAGGGAACATTCGATAATTTTTAGTTGCTCGCCCAGATACAGCTTGCATGCCTTTATTCAATACTATTTGTTGTCTAAGTTCAAAACCATACTTTTCTAAAATAGGCAACAATCTACTTAACATTCTAAAATAACCAAACAAATAGAAACTGCCGCCCATTCTTAAAACACGGGCAGCTTCTGCAATCCATTTTTCTGACCATTCAAGATAGTCTTCTTCTGTTCTCCAAAGATAATCCCATTTTTCGCCGATAACCTTAAAATATGGTGGATCCGCGATGATAAGGTCTATAGACTCCTCATCTATCATTTGATTCATTCCGGCGACGCAATCTATATTATAAATAATGTTTGTATCCATTTTTTCACCTTCTCTTTATTTATCGAACCTGATCTCCATTAGCTAAAACAAAATACTGTTCATATTTCACATTGAGCACATTAGCAATTTGATTTAGCTCATCTTGTGTAACCGTATTTCTCTTAAGTTTAACACTGAAATTTTGTGGTGTTTGATTTATTCTTCTTGCCAATTCTGACAAACTTACGCCAGAACGCACACAAAGAACTCGTATCTGTTCAGAAGTAGTCATAATAAGCCTCCATACAACTATTATCACAGTTGACATTATAAATCGTTTGATTGATAATATCAACTGTTTCTTTGAGAAACGAGGGTGGCAAACTCGTTAAGTTAAGTTGATATGCAAAAACGAGGGAGACCTGAACTCAAGTCTGACAATGAAACAAAAAGAAACCTTTGAAAAATTCAAGGACTGCACAAGTGAAATGTCCTGCATCACTGAGTGTGAAGCGTTCAGTTCAGGATTTATCTTGGCCACTCGCATCATGGCGGAAGTGATGCAAGGCTTGGAGGAGGCCGAGAATATGATGCAAACCACAGTAATTTCTAAATTATAAAACAACTCATAAAAATCAAAAATCCGAACGTATCACCATTGATGATAATGTTCGGATTTTTTGACTTTTGGTGGAGCTGAGGGGAGTCGAACCCCTGTCCGAAAGCGCTTTGACAAGACTTTCTCCGGGCGCAGTCAGGTTTCAGCGTTCCCTCTCCGCGCAGACACCTGACAGACTGCGCGGTTCAGTAGAGTCATAATGCATGGGCGGGGCAACTCTTACCCGCCGCACGTCCGCCGCATAAACGACGCCTTCCCCGGCCTGCGGCCTCTCCGGTTCAGACGGCTGCCTTTAGTTAGGCAGCGACAGCAATACGATTGTTGTCAGTTAATTTTTAAGTTGCCCGTTTTATGGCGGTCAGGCGCCGCCGCCCGCTTATCCAGCCTCCACACCCCCGTCGAAACCGGTGCAGCCCCATATTGGAGATTTTTTGGGTATTGTTCCAATACCCGGGGAAAATCGGTGCAGCCCCATGAGGGGTTTGCGCATTGTGCGATACTGGGAAACAGTACAGCCCATAAGGTTTTTGCACGCTGTGCACACACAACCCATGGGAATATTTACATCTGTGTGGGGGAGGGGGACCCTCCCCCGCGCAGAAAACTTATCTCCCGAAGGGATCGGCCAGCTTCTCCGGCTCCGGATACGTCACGCCCTGCGTGTCCACGGTGACCTTCGCCATGACCTGGTCCTTCTTGGGCTTGTTGGTCATCATGTTCCGGGGCTGGTTGGCGATGCGGTCCACTACGTCCATGCCGTCCATCACGCAGCCGAAAGCGGCGTACTGCCCGTCCAGATGGGGCGCGTCCTTGTGCATGATAAAGAACTGGCTGCCGGCGCTGTCCATGGGCTGCGCCCGGGCCATGCTCAGCACACCGCGGGTGTGGCGCAGGTCGTTCTGCACGCCGTTGGCGGCAAACTCGCCCTTGATGCAGTACCCCGGGCCGCCCATGCCGGTTCCGTCGGGGCAGCCGCCCTGGATCATAAAGCCGGGGATGACCCGGTGAAAGATCAGCCCGTCGTAGTACCCGGCGTTGGCCAGGGCGATGAAATTGTACACGCTCTGGGGCGCGATGTCGGGATACAGCTCGGCAACGATCTTGCCGCCGTCCTGCATTTCAAAAGTCACGATAGGATTTGCCATTCCGTTTCCCTCACTTTGTCATAAGAATATGCGCACTTCCCGCGCAATGTCATACCATTCAATACCCGCGGTTTTTCTCCCGCATGGCGCGGTCCATCTCCCGCTTGGCGTCCCGCTTGGCCACGGCCTCCCGCTTGTCGTAGGTCTTCTTGCCCTTGCACAGGCCCAGCTCCACCTTCACCCGGGAATTCTTGAAATATACCGACAGCGGTATCAGCGCATAGCCCTCCTGCTTCTGCAGGTCGTGGAGCTTCCGTATTTCCCGCTTGTGCAGCAGCAGCCGCTTGGGCCGGTCCGGGTCGCGGTTGAAGATGTTGCCGTGGTCATAGGGGGAGATGTGAAAGCTGTAGGCGTACACCTCGCCGTCCTTGGCCACGCAGAAGGCGTCCTTCAGGTTCAGGGTGCCGGCGCGGATGGACTTGACCTCCGTGCCGAACAGCTCGATGCCGGCCTCGTAGCGGTCCTCCACAAAGTAGTCGTGGTACGCCTTGCGGTTCTGGGCGATGGTCTTGGTGCCGGACTTGTCCATGGAGACACCTCCTTCCGGTAACGTGAACGATAGTATACCATATTTTCTCGCATCGCGCAAGGGGGATAGAGGGGTGGTAATTTTGAACTTTCTGTGCTATACTGGGGCAAAAAACGAAGGGAGACGCTTCTATGGATATGACTGAGAAAACGCTGGAGAGCCGTGAGGTCTACCGCGGCCGCATCCTGCACGTGCGGGAGGACAGGGTACGCCTGCCCAACGGGAAAGAGGGTGTCCGCGAGGTGGTGGAGCACCCCGGCGGCGTGGGCATTCTGGCCCTGGACGGCGACGACGTGCTGCTGGTGAAGCAGTACCGCTACGCCTTTTCCCGGGTGCTGACGGAGATACCCGCCGGCAAACGGGAGCCGGGCGAGGACCCCTTCGTCACGGCCCAGCGGGAGCTGAAGGAGGAGATCGGGGCCACGGCGGAGGCGTGGACGGACCTGGGGGCGCTGATCGCTTCTCCCGGCTGCTATGGCGAGACGCTGTACCTGTTCCTGGCCTGTGAGCTGACCTTCGGCGAGACGCATCCGGACGCGGACGAGTTTTTGGAGACGGTGCGCGTGCCCTTCGACGAGGCGGTGGAGCTGTGTATGTCCGGCGAGCTGACCGATGCCAAGACCGTGGCGGCGATCCTCAAGGCGAAAGTGCTGCTGGGCCGGTAAATTGCCCTTGTATTCTGTCCGCTTTTCCGCTACAATCAAACCAGTGGGCGCGCCGCGTCCCAAGGGAGGAGAGAAACGCCAATGTCCATGAATACGAAGAAAAATATATCCATCGTGCTGCTGGTCCTGGCCCTGCTGCTGTGGCTGCTGCGGAAGATGAACGTGCTGTACATCCCCGGCCTGTCCATGGTGCTGCTGGGCTTGTCCATGATCATGGTGGGTATCATGATGTTCCAGGTGAAGCAGAAAAAGAAGCTGGGCGGCACGCTGATCCTGGCCTTCGGCCTGTTCTGCATCGTAACGGCCGTGATGGAGATCAAGGGCTATTTTGCGTGAGAAACAAAAAAGAGGAGAACCCGACCGGGTGCTCCTCTTTTGCGCTGTCCCCCAATTCCCATTTTCTGTCAAATTCTCCCGTTTTCCATTCCCGGTAACAGAAAAAATATGTAAAATTTCCATAAAAAGGCTGGACAAACGGTGAGACTGTGCTATAATCTGACTATCCGCAGAGGTACCTCTGCATTTACGTTTTAATGGTTATTAAAACGAGTGCGCCTGCGGAAATCTAAAACAAACGGGGTATGAGACATGAAGAAATTGTTAGCAACCATTCTGGCGCTGGTCATGGCGCTGGGCCTGTGCAGCGTCAGCTGGGCGGATGAGTCTGAACGGACGAAGGGGTATAAAGAAGTTGGAGCGGCGGACTATTCCGAACTGCCCGCGGCCCCGGATATGTCTGGTACGGTAGTGGAGGTCAATGCGGCCAACGCGCAGTATACGCTGGATGGGGCATACGGCAGCATCGATGGGAAGACTATCAAATTTACGCAGAATATCACGACGACATTGATTCTCGGCCGGCCGACGAAGTATGCGGGAAGCAACACGAAGTATTACAAGGACAACTTCGAGACAGAAATCGATTACGCAGGGGCGTTGGCTGTTGCAACAAGTGGACGCTATGTGCGTACGCTGTCCGGCGTGACCTTTACGGCGGCGGATGGCGTTACGGTCGCGGGGCTCTATGCGGTCAGCGGTCATATTTACAGCACGGAGAGCACAAAGGAGTATGACTATGTGCGCGATACAGGTGTGTATGTTGACCAAACCAATACGGGATATTATGGTATAAGCAATCTTAAGAACATCACGTTTTCCGGGATAACATTCATCGCAAAAGTGAATATTGCCTCATCGTTGGAGAAAGCGGAGGTTAGCGATGTATCTTTTGACGGATGCACCTTCAACATCAATAATACTATGGGAGCAAGCGAACAGGCGATTCGGTTTTACAGCGAAGAACCTACCGGCAAGGTTGGAAACCTTAAGGTAAGCGGATGCGTGTTTAATAAGTGCTACCACGGAGTCTATGCACAAGATGTCAATGGTGTGGAGGTGGTCGGCTGCAAGTTTGACACTATCGGATACAATGCCATCGCGGTGCAGGGAAACAGTGGCGGTACCATCGATATTCGGGAGAACTACATCACCGGCACGAAAGACCGCGCGATCCGTTTTGACAAAATTGCGGCGGACGCAACTGTTAAGGTGAACAACAATGTGATGGTCAATTCCGGAGATACTGCCGGAGAGCTGTTTAAGGCGACAAATTTGCCGACCGGAGAGAACAGTGTGAGCTTGGAGAATAACTATTGGGATGGTAAGACGGTGGAGCAGGCTGTGGTCAATGCGGCCGTCCGCCCTGCCAAGACCGGCGTTACCGGCGGTACGTTTTTGGGTGAGGTTACGCCTGCTATGCTGGCGGACGACGTAGAAGCCGTCAAAAACAACGACGGTACATACAGCGTGAAACCCGCGGAGCAGAAGCCGTCCAACAACTACTATTATTACTCCTCCGCCACCGATACCACCTCCACCACCAAGGGTTCCCCCAAGACCTTCGACGCCGGCATCGGTATCTATGCGGTGACGGCAGTGCTGTCCGTGACCGGCATGGCATGGACCGCTAAAAAGCGTCACTGAGAGCAAAAAAAGAAAGCCCGAAAGGGCTTTCTTTTTTGCCCCGGCCAGCGGGTAAAAAGAGAGCACCCTGCCGGGTGCTCTTTTTTAATCAACGATATCCACAGACACCTTGGCACCGGTGCGCTGGGCGTAGGAACGGATCACAGTGCGTATCTCCTTGGCGATACGGCCCTGACGTCCGATGACCTTGCCCATGTCCTCCGGCGCGACGCGAAGCTGAAGCGTCAGCTCGTCACCGTTTTCCACCTCGGTCACGCTGACCTGCTCCGGGTGCTCCACAAGGTTCTGCGCGATATACAGCAGCAGATCCTTCATGGCGCGCTCCCGACTTACAGTACGTCGACCTTCTTCAGCAGGGCGCGGACGGTATCGGTGGGCTGGGCACCGGTCTTGATCCACTCGCGGGCGCGGTCAGCGTCGATACTGATCTTGGCGGGGGAGACAGTGGGATCATAGGTGCCGATCTCCTCGATGAAGCGGCCGTCGCGGGGATAGCGGGAATCGGCGACGACGACGCGGTAATAGGGGGCCTTCTTAGCGCCCATTCTTCTCAGACGAATTTTAACCATTGTTGTGTTCCTCCATGTAAATTAAATGTTTTATATCTGTTAAATGCGATTGCACTTACACACTTTTTCAACTTTATTTCAACCGTTTTTTTCGGCCAAAACCGTGCATGGCGCCTTTGGCCACCTTGCCGCCGAAGCCGCCCATCATGCCGCCCAGGCCGCGCATACCGCCGCCCTTGGTCATGGCTTTGGTCATCTGCTGCAGCATCTCAAAGGATTTCAGCAGGCGGTTGACATCCACCACCTCCAGGCCGCAGCCGGCGGCGATACGCTTTTTGCGGCTGGCGTTGAGGATCTGCGGATTTTCGCGTTCCAGCGGGGTCATGGACTGGATGATGGCCTTGTTGTGGGCCATCTGCTTCTCGTCGATCTGGCTGGGGTCGAAGCCCTTAGCCATGCCGCCGGGGAGCATATCGGCGATCTGGCTCAGGTCACCCATGCTTTGCAGCTGCTCCATCTGGTCCAGATAGTCGGTGAGGGTCAGGCGGTTCTTGCGGAGCTTTTCCTCAAGCTTTTTGGCCTGTTTTTCGTCATACTGCTGCTCGGCCTTCTCAATGAAGGTAAGCATATCGCCCATGCCCAGTATCCGCCCGGCCATGCGGTCGGGGTGGAAGGGCTCGATCATGTCCAGCTTTTCGCCGGTACCCACGAACTTGATGGGCTTACCGGTGACGGCCCGGATGGACAGGGCAGCACCGCCGCGGGCGTCGCCGTCCAGCTTGGTCAGCAGTACGCCGTCGATGCCCAGCGCGTCGTCAAAGGCCTTGGCGGCGTTGACCGCGTCCTGACCGGTCATGGCGTCCACCACAAGGAGTATCTCGTTGGGATGGACGGCGGCCTTGACGGCCTTCAGCTCGTCCATCAGCGCCTCGTCGATATGCAGACGGCCGGCGGTATCCAGAAAGACGATGTCGTGGCCGTGGTCGGCGGCGTACTTCACCGCCTCCTTGGCGATGGTGACGGGGTCGATCTGCCCCATCTCGAAGACGGGGATGTCCAGCTGCTTGCCCACCACCTGCAGCTGGTTGATGGCGGCGGGACGGTACACGTCGCAGGCCACCAGCAAGGGGCGCTTGCCGAAGCTGCGGCGCATGAGCCCTGCCAGCTTGGCGCCGTTTGTGGTCTTGCCGGCGCCCTGCAGACCTACCATCATCACAACGGTGGGGCCCTTGGAGGCGGTGGTCAGACGGGCGTTGGTGCCGCCCATCAGCGCCGTCAGCTCCTGGTTTACGATCTTGATGATCTGCTGGGCGGGGGTCAGGCTGTCCAGCACATCGGTGCCGACGCACTTTTCGGTGACGTCCGCCACGAAGTCCTTGACGACCTTATAGCTGACGTCGGCCTCCAGCAGGGCCAGACGCACCTCGCGCATACCCTCGCGGACATCGGCTTCGGTAAGGCGGCCCTTACCGCGCAGGCGCTTGAATACGCCGTTCAGTTTTTCGCTAAGTCCCTCAAATGCCATGGGTCGTTACTCCTTCAGGGCGGCGGCAGCGTCCAAGATCGTCTCCGCCAATTCCTCTAACCGGGGATTTTCGTACTGCCGGTAGTTGATGGTTTTAATGTCTCCGGCAGCGGTGATGATACGGTCCACGTGCTGCTGCATCTGCAAAAAGCGGCGGACCAGGCCGGTCTTGTCCTCCAGCTCGGTCATAGCGTTCTCCGCGCGAACGATCACGTCCCGTACGCCCTGCCGGGAAATGCCGCAGTTCTCCGCGATCTCTGCCAGGGACAGGTCCTCATTATAATACAGGTCGAACAGCTCACGCTGCCGTGGGGTCAGGATATCGCCGTAAAAATCGAACAGCATGGTCATGCGGTATGTCTGGTTTTTCACGGTGTGGCCTCCTTCTGTAAAGTTATATGCCTTTACAACCTCGAATATCATACACGATTTCGGGAGAAATGTCAAGGTGAAAAATGGGGCGGCGGAAAAAATATTCCCTTCGGCGAAAGCCGAAGGGAACAGAAGACGGGATTAGTGCTTCAAACGCTTGTCGCACCGCTTGCTGAGCCAGGTGCCCACGCTTTGAAACAGCTGCACCAACAGGATCAGAATGACCACCGCCACCAGCATTACCAGGTACTTATAGCGATAGTAGCCGTAGTCGATGGCGATCTTGCCCAGGCCACCGCCGCCGATGATGCCGCTCATGGCGGAGTAGCCCAGAATGGTGGTCAGCGCGATGGTGACATTCTGGATCAGGGAGGGAACGCTCTCGGGGATCATTACCTTGCAGATGATCTGCATGGGGGTGGCGCCCATGCTCTGGGCGGCCTCAATGATATTACCATCCACCTCGCGGAGACTGCTCTCCACCAGACGTGCCACAAAGGGGAACGCCGCCGCCACCAGCGGAACGATGGTGGCCGTGGTGCCCACGGCGGTGCCGATGAGCAGACGGGAGAGAGGAAAGACCATGATCATCAGGATCAGGAAGGGGATGGAGCGCAGCAGGTTGATGATGACGTTGATGACCTGCATGAGCCAGCGGGGCAGGGGCAGGACGCCGTTTTTCTCGCCGGCCACCAGCAGCACGCCCAGGGGCAGGCCAAGCACCAGCGACAGCGCCGTGCTGACCACGGTGACGTAAAACGTCTCCCAGATGGCAAAGGGCAGGGAGGGCAGCACGCTCATCAGATCCTGTACGGACTGGGCGGAGAACAGATTACTGTACATGGTGGTCCACCTCCTCTACCTGCACATTGGCCACATTGTGGATAAAGGCCACGGCCTTATCGTACTGTGCGCTGGGGATGCCCAGCATCATGCTGCCGTATACCGTTTCGGACAGCTTTTGGGTACTGGCGGAGATCACGTTGCAGAAGACGCCCTCCTCCGCCGCCAGCCGTGCGATGAGGGGGATACTGGTGGTTTTGCTGTCCTTGAACACCAGGCGGACCAGCTTTTCGTCCTGGGGGTTGTATACCTGCGCGTCCGCGCCGCCGGGGAACACCAGCCGCCGTCCGGCCTCGGACTTTGGCGCGGCGAACACCGTGCCCACCATGCCGGACTCGGCCACGCAGCCGTCGTCCAGGATAGCCACATGGGAGCAGACCTCCTTCACCACACTCATCTGATGGGTGATGATGACCACGGTGATGTTCAGCTTTTGATTGATGTCCCGGATCAGCTCCAGTATCTGCCGGGTGGTCTTGGGGTCCAGGGCACTGGTGGCCTCGTCGCACAGCAGAACCTTGGGGTCGGTGGCCAGGGCACGGGCAATGGCCACGCGCTGCTGCTGGCCGCCGGACAGCTGGGCCGGATAGGCGTCTGCCTTGTCAGGCAGGCCAACCAGCTCCAGCAGCTCGCGCCCGCGCTTTTCCGCGTCGGCCCGCTTTACACCGGAGATCTCCATGGGGAAGCAGACGTTACGCAGGCAGGTGCGCTGCATGAGCAGGTTGAAGTGCTGGAAGATCATAGTGATGTTCCGACGGGCGGCGCGCAGCTGGGCGGGGGTCATGGTGTCCAGCCGCTGGCCGTCCACGATGATCTCGCCTTTTGTGGGGCGCTCCAGCAGGTTGATGCAGCGCACCAGCGTGCTCTTGCCCGCGCCGGACATACCGATAATGCCGTAGATGTCTCCATCCTCAATGGTCAGGGACACATCCTTCAATGCGTCCACGCCTCCGTTGGCACCGGAGTCGTATGTCTTGCTTACGTGTTTCAGTTCTATCACGACGGCGTTCCTCGTTTCTGTTTAATTCGCGCTGTTTCCTTTCTGCATCCCCCGCGCCCTGGCGGGAGCTCCGGAAAAGAAACCGGGCGTTTCGCATTGTCCTGTTTCCGCAGTGTTCCCCGCCCTGTGCAGGGCGGGGAACACGCGAGGGGGAGAGGAGGGTAAAATCCTGTTGTTTTATGTTACTGGGCGGAGGTGCTCAGCGCGTCCAGCGTGGTCTGCTTGCCGCCGTACAGACCCATGGGCTCCACGTGAATGGCGGCGACGGAGGCGATGTGGGTGCCGTTCTGGGCATTGAAGTCCTCCAGATAGGGCAGGTGCTGGAAGTAGTTGGCGTCCACGGTGCCGTCGTCCACCACAGTGTTGGGCACCACATAGTCGTTGTAGACCTGAATGTCCAGGGTGATGTCCTTGGCGGCCAGGATCTCCTTAGCGACCTCCAGGATCTCGGCGTGGGGCGTGGGGGAAGCGGCCACGGTGATGGTCTCGCCCTTCAGCGCGTCATAGTCCACGGAAGCGTCATAGCCGTCAGTGGGGTTCTCCACCACGGAAACCACGGAGCCGGCGTACTTCTCAGCGATGAAGTCGGCCACCTGCTTGCTCTCCAGGGCGGCTTTCAGAGCCAGCGCCTTGGGAGAAGTCTCGTTGCCCGCCTTCACGGTCAGGATGTTGGCGTAGGCGGAGGCGCTGCCCTCGATCAGCAGGGAGTCGTTCACGGGGTTCAGGCCGGCGTTGATGGCGTAGTTGCTGTTGATGACGGCGTAGTCCACGTCAGGCAGCAGGTTGGGCAGCTGGGCGGCCTCGGCCTCCACGATCTCCACGTTGTAGGGATTGTCCACGATGTCGTTCTTGGTGGCGGTGATGCCCACGCCGTCCTTCAGCTTGATGATGCCGTTCTCCTGCAGCAGCAGCAGGGCGCGGGCCTCGTTGGTGGTGTCGTTGGGAACGCCGATCTTGATGACAGGAGCGTCGGTCTTGTCGCCGCTGTTGTCGTCGGTCTTGCTGCCGCAGGCAGCAAGGCTCAGGGCCAAGACAACGGCCAGGGCCAGGGTGATGATCTTAGTCAAAGTGTTGTGTTTCATGTTCGCAGTCTCCTTTGAAATGATTAAACTTGGTTGGTTACGATTTTATCTCAGCACCGCCGCCCGGCCGGAACGGCGGTACATAAACAAAACAAAAACAGCGGCTGGTCATCACTGACCCTCCGCTGTCTGCTTACACATCGGCTTTTTTTCAAGCCGTCAAACAGTTTTCGGAAAGCTGATGACCTTTTCGGCGCGACGAAACATGCACATGGACATCATACCCATGCACATCTCGCACATCATCATGGTGACGTTACGCTTCATGTCGGCTTTCCTCCTTCTGTGATTTTCCCTGTCGGGATGGTGGCATAATACGCCCTTAACGCGCCGTTGTCAACCCTTTTTTCACCTTTCTGTGTTTTTTACAAAAAACCTACAGGACAGGTATGTGATTTCGTGTATTTTGGTTATTTAGACATAAGACCTTGCATGGGGACCGATATGTGGTATAATGATTGACACAACAATACAATACGTGGGGAGAGATGGGCGTGACATCCAAGGTTTTCGATTATATTGCCATGGAGCAGCGGCGGCAGGAAACGACGGTGGAGCTGATCGCCAGCGAGAATTTCACCAGCGAGGCGGTCTGCCGCGCCGTGGGCAGCTGCCTGACCAACAAGTATTCCGAGGGGTATCCCGCCCACCGGGAGATGGGAAATCAGGGGCGCTACTACGGCGGCTGCATGGTGGTGGACGAGCTGGAGACGTACTGCATCGCCAAGTGGAGGGAGGTATTTCACACCGACTACCATGTGAACGTGCAGCCTCACAGCGGCACCTCCGCCAATCTGGCGGCGTATATGGCGCTGCTGCAGCCGGGAGACCGGATCCTGTCCATGAGTCTGGCCAACGGTGGGCACCTGTCCCACGGACTGCCGGTAAATGCCTCCGGCAGGCTGTATGACATAGCGGCCTACGATGTGGACGAAAACGGCCTGATCGACTATGACGGTATGGAGAGGCTTGCGCGGGAGTTGAAGCCGCGGCTGATCATCGCAGGAGCGTCGGCCTACAGCCGGACCATCGACTTTGCACGCTTTGCCCGGGCGGCGCAGGCGACGGGGGCGTATTTCATGGCGGACATCGCTCACATTGCCGGGCTGGTGGCGGCGGGGGAGCACCCCAGCCCCTTTGGACTGGCAGATGTGGTCACGACCACGACACACAAGACGCTGCGCGGCCCGCGAGGTGGACTGATCTTCTGCCGGCCAGAGCTGGCGAAAAAGGTGGACAGCGCCGTTTTTCCCGGTATGCAGGGCGGCCCTTTGCAGCACGTGATCGCCGGCAAGGCGGTGGCTGCGGAGGAGGCGCTGACCCCGGAATACCGAGCGTATATCCACCGTGTGGTGGTCAACTGCAGGGCGATGGCGGCGGAGTTCATGGCCATGGGCTACAAGGTCGTTACCGGCGGCACGGACAACCATCTGTTTTTGCTGGATCTGACGGATACCGGACTTACCGGACGTGAGGTACAGGAGGAATTGGACCGCTGCGGTATTACGCTGAATAAGAACTGCGTCCCCGGGGACAAACGCTCGCCGTTCCAGACCAGCGGTGTCCGCATCGGCACCGCCGCCATGACCACCAAGGGCTATACGGCGGAGGATTTCTGCCGCGTTGCCCACCGTATCGACGAGGTGGTGCGGCAGATGATGGCGGAAAAGGCCGCGCAGGCGTAAGGCGCCTTAAAGAGAGCAAAAAAGTATCCCGCGGCTGTGCCGCGGGATACTTTTTATGTTGGTTATGCCGCGGTTTTCCGCAGGAACCGCCGGAGGAACCACACGGCCATTACCGCGCACAGCGCCTCGGAGATCACCGGCGCAAACCAAATGCCCGTGCCGCCCACGGCTGCCGCCAACAGCAGCAGCGCACCGGCCTGAAACGCCAGACCCCGCCCCACGGAGATACTGATGGCCGCCTTCGGTCGCTCCACCGCCGTCAGGAAGCCGCCCATGAGGATGTTGCTTCCCAGCAGTATGTAGCACAGACCGTACCGCCGCAGCGCGCCCGCGGTGTCCGCCGCCAGCCACGGCTTATCCGCGTCCACGAATATGCCGGCGATCTGCGGCGCGAACAGCATCACCCCGGCGAAGATCACCGCCGTCATGATGCCCACCGCTGTAAAGCCATACCGCAGCAGCTTCTTGTAGCCCGCCGCGTCCCCCTTGCCGTAGTGGTAGCTGACCAGCGGCTGGCTGCCCTGCGAGATGCCCAGCATGGTGTTGATGATGAGGGTGTTCACATAGGCGATGATGGTGTAGCTCACCAGAGCGTCATCACCCAGACAGCGCAGGATCACCCGGTTGAACAGGAAGATCATCACGCCGTTGCACAGCTCCGTTACGCCGTCGGCAAAGCCCAGCGGGATCAGCCGCTTGTAGATGCCCCAGTCCATCCTGAACTTCACAAAGTGGAAGGTGTTGTGTCCGCCCAGGAAGTGGCGCAGATAGATGATGCACGTCAGAAGCTGGGACAGTCCCGTGGCCACCGCCGCGCCCCACACGCCCCAGTCCAGAAGGAAGATGGCGATATAGTCCAGCACGCAGTTGGCCAGACAGCCGGTGACGACCGTCAGAATTGCCAGACGGGGATAGCCGTCGGTCTTGATCAGCACCTCCATGTTATAGGAGATGATGAAGCACAGCGCGAAAGGGGCCAGGCCCCGGAGATAATCGATGGTATATTGATACGTTACGCCCTTTGCGCCCAGCAGCACGGCGAACGGCTCCAGAAATACGAAAACGAGGACGGTGATGGTCAGGCCGACGCACGTCAGCAGCACGATGTTCTGAGAGAACAGGCTATTGGCCTTCTCGCCTTGGTTTTGTCCCAGATAGATGGCGATGATGGTGCTGGTACCGACGGCGAAGATGACGCCGATGGAGAACAGCACGTTGGTGAAGGGCACCGCCAGATTTACCGAGGCCATGGCGTATTCGTTCACACCCTTGGATACCATCAGCCCATCCACGATGGAGTACAGGCTGAAAACCATGAGGGATGCCACCGTAGCGGCTACGAAATGCAGGAATTGCGATAACAGACTGCGCTCATTGAGCATTTTCGATGAAGTTCCTTTCTTCGCTTTTAGCGGCGGGCGTTCACACAGACACCTGCTGCAATTCTATTCTAACGAAAAATACATCGGAAGTCAAATATACTTGCCGTTAAGAGCAAGAGAGTATATAATGAAAACCACAAGAAAAACTGGGAGGTATACCCTATGAAGCTCTATGTGATGGACGCCTTTGCCAATCGGATCTTCGGCGGCAACCAGGCGGGCGTGGCACTGCCGGACCGGGAGCTGTCTGATGAGACCATGCGGCAGATCGCTGCGGAGATGAAGCACTCGGAGACGGCCTTTATACATATGGAGCCGGACGGCTCCGTATCCCTGCGCTATTTCACCCCCGCCGGGGAGGTGGACCTGTGCGGCCACGCCACGGTGGCGTCCTTCGCCCTGCTGCGGCAGCTGGAGAAGATCGGCGACGGCGACCACACGGCCCATACGAAGGCCGGGGAGCTGAACATCACCGTCAGGGGCGGTACTGTCTGGATGGATATGGCGCCGCCGCAGCTGATCGGTGACATCCCGGCAGCGGAGCGCGCCGCGCTGTACGCCGCCTATGGCCTGACGGAGGCGGACTGCCCGGAGGGATATATCCCACGGATGGTGTCCACCGGCCTGGCGGATATTATGATGCCCGTCCGGGACCACGAGACGCTCATGCGGGCAGTGCAGAACGCACCGGTGGTCACGGAGCTGTCACGGAAGTACGATGTGACCGGCGTGCATATGTTCTGCCCGGGGCGGGACGGCGTGACGGCCTGGTGCAGCAACTACGCGCCCCTGTACGACATCCCGGAGGAGTGTGCCACCGGGACCAGCAACGGTGCACTGACGTATTATCTCTACCTGCGAGGCGATGTGAAGCCGGAGCGGGAGAACGTGTTTTTGCAGGGCGAGCACATGGGCAGGCCCAGCGAGATACGCAGTATGCTGTATGAAAATGACGGCGCCGTGACGGTCCGTATCGGCGGCAGCGCGGTGATGAGCCTGGATTGTGAACTGAAGCTGTGAGCAAAAAAAGAAAGCCCGCGAGGGCTTTCTTTTTTTGTGGATATAGGTCCCGGCGAAGCGGGGAGCAGGTATCAGACGTAGCGCTGAGTGGTGACGTCGAACACGCCGCGGGTGGTGATACGCAGACTGGGGATCACCGGCAGGGCCATGAAGCTCAGGGTCATAAACGGGTCGATACCGGTGGATACGCCCAGGTCGTAGGCGGCTTTTTTGGCGTTCTCCAGGTCGCGGTTCACGTTTATGAGGGTGTCGTCGGACATGATGCCGGCGATGGCCAGCAGCAGCTCGCCCTTTACCTGACCGTTCTCCACCACGGTGATACCGCCGTGCTGCTGTACGATGCGGTTGGCGGCGAAGGCCATATCCTCCTCGTTGGTGCCCACCACGATGATGTTGTGGCTGTCGTGGCTGATGCTGGTGGCCACGGCGCCCTTTTGCAGGCCGTAGCCCTTGATGTAGCCCAAGCCGATGTGGTGGGTGTTCTTATGACGCTCGATGACGGCGATCTTCAGAATGTCATAGTCCACATCGATACGGTCGGTGTAGCCGCCGTCGGTGGTGGTGATCTCGCCGTTGACCATACCGATGACCGCGTGGGGACGGCTGTCGGTGAAATCGGCGGCGGTCAGCGGGGCCACATGGAAGGTGTCGTGGGCGCGGTTGACCAGATAGGGGTCGATCTCCGGGACGGGGAAGTCCGCCACCACGCCATGGTCTACCATCAGTACGCCGCGCTTGTAGACCTTTTCGATGTTAAAGTGGTCAAAGTCGTCGATGATGACGAAGTCCGCCAGATAGCCGGGTGCGATGGCGCCGCGGTTGTTCAGCAGGAAGTAGCGGGCAGCGTTGTGGCAGGCGGCCTTGATGGCGGTAATGGGGTCGGCGCCCAGGGAGATGGCCTTTTTGACGATGTAGTCGATGTGACCCTTTTCCAGCAGGTCGTTGGGGTGCTTGTCATCGGTGCAGAACATACAGCGTTCTACATACTTGTCGCACAGTAGGGGAACCAGCGCTTCCAGATTGCGGGCTGCGGTGCCCTCGCGGATCATAATGAACTGGCCGCGCTGGAGCTTTGCGATGGCGTCGTTCAGGTCGTGGCACTCGTGGTCGGAGTACACGCCGGCGGCGATGTAGGCGTTCAGGTCGTTGCCCACCAGGTCAGGGGCGTGGCCGTCGATCTTCTTGTGATGGGCCTGGCTGGCCACAATCTTCTCCACCACCTGGGGATCGCCGTTGATGGTGCCCACGAAGTTCATCATCTCGGCCAGACCCTGTACACGGGGATGGTCATAGAAGCTGTCGATGGCACGGTAGTCCAGGTTGGCGCCGGACTCGTCCAGGGGCGTGGCCGGCACGCAGGAGGGCAGCATAAAGCGCACGTCCACGGGCAGGTCCTCGGTGGCCTGGAGCATATACTCGATGCCATCGGTGCCCATGACGTTGGCGATCTCGTGGGGGTCGGTGATGACGGTGGTGGTGCCATGGGGCAGCACCGCCTTGGCAAACTCCGTGGGACTGACCAGGGAACTCTCCAGATGAATGTGGGCGTCCACAAAGCCGGGAAGGACGATCTTACCGCCCATATCTACCTCTGTATTGCCGCTGTATTCACCCATGCCCACGATCAGGCCCTCGGCCACGGCGATGTCGCCGTGACACAGCTCGTTGGAGAATACGTTGACATAGGTGGCGTTTTTCAGCACCAGGTCGGCCTTTTCACGGCCGGCGGCCACGGCGATGACCCGCAGCTTTTTCGTCAGCTTCCGGTTGATCTTGCCGGCATAGCTCTCTTTTACTGCCATAATGGAACTGCTCCTTTCTCCCACTCAAAGCATTAGTTTTATTAATTCTACATATTACCATAACTTATCATAAAAGTCTATCCCTGCACGCTATAAAAAATGTGCGGCAGATGGCGGCGGTCATGCGGTTTTGCTAATGAGAACAAAAAAAGAAGCGCCCGCAGGCGCTTCTTTTCACTTGATGCTTCCGTCGGCGTTGAATACCGGAAGGACATTCAGGTACTTGATGTCCTTGCGGTCCGCCGCACCGCCCTCGGCCAGCACGGCGATGCGGTCCACTACGGTACCGCCGGCCATCTTCACCAGCTCCTCCATGGCGTGGAGGGAGCCGCCGGTGGAGATCACGTCATCCATGAGAACGATGCGCTTGCCGCGGATCAGGTCGGCGTCGTCACGGCCCAGATACAGCTTCTGCACTCCGGCGGTGGTGATGGACTTATCCTCCACGTGCAGTGGATCGGGCATATACGCCTTGGGGCCCTTGCGGGCGATGAAATACTTTTTCGCACCGCTTTGACGGGCCATCTCGTGGATCAGGGGGATGGACTTAGCCTCGGCGGTGAACAGATAGTCATAGCTGTCTTCCTCCAGCATGGCCAGCATATCACGGGCGCAGGCCACAGTCAGCTCCGCGTCGCCAAAGCAGATGAAGGCGCCGATGTACAGGTCGTCCGTGACCTTACAGATAGGCAGCTCCCGGTGGAGCCCAGCGATGTCCATGGGATAAACAGGCATGATACAAAACTCCTTCAAGCGGTCCTGCCTGCGGGCAGCCGCGCATAATAAGCGGCGCATGGGGCGCCGTAACCCTAATTATAGTAAATCGTTCGACAAAAGTCAAGGATAAAGCAGTTCGGGATATTCCAACTTTTGTGTGGGATTTTTCTTTTCAACCCTCATTTCGACCGAGCGATTTCTCCCAACTTTTGTGTGGGATTTCAGTTTTTACCCCCAATTTCGGGTGAGCGACTTCTTCCAACTTTTGTGTGGGATTTCCTCCGAGTAAACAAAAAGTACGAAAAAATCTGGCATCCTGTTTGGACGCCAGATCCTTTTTTTAGTTGTCCTCTTTCTTTTCTTCGGCATCGAGGGCTTTCGTCAGAAGCCGCTCAACAGCCATGGTCAGCGTCTGTCCTTTCTCTTCGGCGTAGTCCTCCAACCTTTCGCGGAGGACGCGGTCAATATAGCAGTTCAGATGCTGTCCATCTTTTTTAGCCCTTGGCATGGTCATCCTCCCGCTCGTTCCGCATTTCGCGGTATAGTTCCTGTGCCAGTGCCGTCATAATTGCGCGGTACTTGGCGCCATCTTCAAAGAGCTTGGTGTAGGTTTCCGTGCTTTCGATATAGGATGCCTGCGCGGTGTCGTTGAACACCTTGGGGAACACATTTTTCTCGAAAATCTGTTGTCCATCGGATTTTGCGGCTTTTCGGAGTTTCTTGTCTGCCAGCAGCTTTTCACGCAGCGTACCAATGAGGACGCGGTCTGCTTCTGTAAAGGAACCCTTATACACCTCGTTGATGGCCTCGATAACCGTTTCCAGCGGGTCTTTCTTGGTGTTCATATTGACTGCCTTCTTTGTCCGCTCAGGTTCCAGCGGAACAGCCTTGTCCTCCAACTCTATGGCTCCCTCAAAGGTCTTTTCCAGCCGGTAATACTCCAGCTTTACGCGGTTCTCCAAGTCCCACGGAGCAGCCGTTTCTGCCGGCAGCAGACGTGCCAAATAGGAACAGAACAGATATTCCTTGTGGAGTGCCTTATCAAACATCCGCACAATCTGGGAGATGTAGTTATACCACTTCACAAAGGAACGGATGGTGCGCCTGAACTGGTATTTGTCGTCCTTGCTTAACTGATTGTAGGCTCGTGCGATGGGCAGCAGCGCATTGGAGATTTTTGCCTGTGTGGTCTGCACCTTCTTGGCTTCCGGCGAAAAATAAATCTTGCTAACAGCTTCCACATCGTCGTCATTATACACGCGGAAGTCGCGGAGCTGCTTCTGCGCCTTGTAGATAAGGTCAATATTGATTTCCTCGGACAGACTTGTCTCCTGATAATACGGCTGGAACGCCTTGAGGATTTCCTCCTTGGTGTTCACGAAATCGAGGATATAGGTGTCCTCCTTGCCGGGGTATGTACGGTTCAGGCGGCTCAGAGTCTGCACGGCCTTCACATCCCGCAGTTTCTTATCCACAATCATCGTGTGCAGCAGCGGATCGTCAAAGCCAGTCTGATATTTTTCCGCTACGATAAGCACATCGCCCTCGTCGTGGAACACCTGCTTGGTTTGGCTCTCGGAGATGTGATTACCGTCACGGTCCATGTTCATGCCGCTTTCGGTGTATTCGTGGCCGCTTTTCTCTTCGGGGTCGCGGATGCTTCCGGAGAATGCGATAAGGATTTCTACATCATCATAGTGGTTGGCATCTAAATACGCTTTGATTTCATGGTAGTAACGCACCGCCGCCAAGCGGGACGCCGTGACCACCATCATTTTGCCCCTGCCACCGATTTTGCGCTTTGTCACATCACGGAAGGTCTCTACGATGATGGCCGCTTTCTGCTGCAAGTTATGAGGATGCAGTTCTTCGAAGCGCCGAATGGTCTTGATTGCCTTGATAGTAGGCACTTCGGGGTTGTCCGGCGTATTCTTGGCGATTTGGAAGCAGGTTTTATAGGTGGTGTAGTTCTCCAGCACATTGAGGATAAAGCCCTCCTCTATGGCCTGTCGCATGGAGTAGATATGGAATGGATGGAATGTGCCGTCTGCGTGTTCCTCGCCGAACATCTCCAGCGTCTTTTTCTTCGGTGTGGCGGTGAAGGCAAAGAAACTCAGATTCTTGTGCTTGCCGTGGGTGATAAGCTCCCGCACAAGGCTGTCCTCAGTGTCCTCCAGCTCGTCCTCCGCCTTGCCCTCGATATCGGCATATTCCTTCAGCGCGTCATGGGTATCCGCCAGTGCCATTTTCAGCTTCATAGCACTGTGTCCCGTTTGGCTGCTGTGGGCCTCGTCCACGATGACCGCAAACGCCTTACCCTTTGTATCGTCCACTTCCTCATAGATAACGGGGAACTTCTGCAGCGTGGTCACAATGATACGCTTGCCGGCGTTGAGCGCATCCCGCAGGTCGCGGGAGTTCATCTTCTCGCCGATGGTCACAACGGAGCCGAGCGTATGGTCAAAGCCGGAAATCGTTTCTTGAAGCTGGGCGTCCAGCACGGTGCGGTCTGTCACAATGACCACGGAGCTGAAAATGGGCTTGTTGTCCGCATCGTGAAGACTTGCCAGCCGGTAGGCCGTCCAAGCGATAGAGTTGGACTTGCCGGAGCCGGCACTGTGCTGCACGAGGTAGTTGTGGCCGGAGCCGTTCTGCCGCACATTACCCACCAACTTTCGGACAACATCCATCTGATGATAGCGCGGGAAAATAACGGACTTCTTGAGGATTTCCTTTTCGGAGCCGTCCTTCAGCCGAATCTTCTCCTTCTTCACTTGGAAGCTGATGAACTTCTGCAAAATGTCCAGCAGACTATCCTTCTGAAGCACCTCTTTCCAAAGATAAGATGTCACATAATCGCCGTCTGCGTTGGTCGGATTGCCTGCGCCTCCGTTCTGCCCGGGGCCGTTGCTGCCCTGATTGAAGGGCAGGAAAAAGGTCTTGGCACCATCCAGTTTTGTAGTCATGGCGGCTTCATACAGGTCCACCGCGAAGAACGCCAAAATGCGGTGATTCAGGCGGAAGACCGACTCCTTGGGGTCGCGGTAGAACATCCACTGGTTTTTGCCGTTGTCGATGTTCTGCCCCGTAAGCTGGTTCTTCAGTTCGATGGCGATAACAGGGATACCGTTGACCGCCAGCATCATGTCCACACTGTTGCCGCAGCTTTCCGAGTAGTGCCACTGGCGGATACACTGGCAGATATTCTGCTGATAGTGCTGCACCGACACATCGTTCAGCGTGGACTCCGGCTTGAAGTAGCAGACGCGGAAGTCGATGCCACGGTGCTTAAAGCCGTGCCGCAGCACAGAAATAAGGCCATCGTTCTCCACGGCATTTTCGAACGCCTTGTAGAATTTCATTTCAGCGTTGCCGTCGCTCTGCTTCTCCAGCCGCTGCCACGCCACGGGCTGTGTGGCTTTTACGAAGGTCGTCAGGGTGCGGATATCCAGAGCCATACCCGCGCTTTCCGGCGCACGGTAGCCGGCGTCTGAGGTCTTCTGCCAGCCACCGGCAGGGGAAATCAGAAAGGACTCAATATCCTGTTCAAATTGCTTTTCATTATCGGGCATTATTGGGCACCTCCTTCAATAGTGACACCACTCATTTTTGTCGGCCACTGAATTTTACATCCATCAAAGAATTTACTCTTATCCGGTTCATTTTGATAGCACCAATCCGCGCAACTGATGATTTGCATTACAAGCTGCGGAATGCTCTTACAAAAAAGAGCACATTTCTTTTTCCCAATTACCTTGAAAAATTCCGAATAGCTACTATTTGTAAAAGTAAAAAATACATGGTCATAGCCTTCTTTTTTGAGCGAGGATTCCGGCCTATTGGGAACTTCCTCTATATCAACGGGTTCTCCATGGAGCATCCGGCATCGAAGCAAATAGCACATAAACCCATTAAAGCAGTCGAAGGCGTCTTTGTTTTTTCCTACCTCGCCAATATTGTACTTTGTGATATTATCATCAAACCACTTCTTATACCGAGTGCCATTCCTATCATCGGGAATATCTGGATATTCAATTCTCCCGCAAATATCAGGTATCGTTAGTGCCAAAATTAGCGCAGAGCGAAGCATACCAGTATCTAAACATTGTTTTATTTCCGAAAGCCTATCCCATGAGAATGATGTCTTTTCAAAACGAGAAGCTAATGCCTGATAATTGATAGATGCAGCCCCATCAATACCATAAATTTCATTGTCAAATTCTCTTATCTGCAACTTCCTATCGGGTGCGCGGTATGTGAATATAGTTTTGTTGTAATCACCCATCAGCACACCCTCCTTTTGCCGGTCACGACCTCATAGATGAGGGACTTTTTATAGGTATCAAGGTTCGCAATAAATTTGCTTTTATCTGCAATTAGTTCGTCAATCATTGCCCCTTTCCGCATTAAGCATTCCGCAATTTGTCCTTGCTCTTGTGCGGGAGGAAACGGAACCGCAAACCCTCCGACATTTTCCGCAGAAAGATTTGCTGCACAAGTACCGTTTATATAAACTCCAGTTTGCCGAGATATAACATCTGATAGTAAAACAAAGAGGAGGAAATAGGGGTTTATGCGTTCGGCGCGAATGCTCATTAGAGAGGAGGCAACAGTCCCTCTTTGCAATGTCGTATTTATTGCACATTTTCCAACACTTCCGCGTAGGCAATAAACAATATCGTTTGGACGGAGTTTTGTACCACTTAGAGAGTTGTACTTTTCTTCTGTGATATACTTACATGATGTCATATTAAGTGTATCACCATTTAAGTTTGTAGAGTTTATAAAAGGAACCCCAGCTACTACAAAGTCGTCCGGTTTGGGATATCGAGAAGTTCTATCACCATTATAAAAAGATGCTACTTTTCTCATTTTTGTAACGAGCCACTCTTTAGGTATCTCTCCAATCCACTCAATCCCGCTATCCTTCATCTCTGCATTGGGGTCAAGCCCCTTGGTGACAGCTTCGTAGATGATGGATGCCTTCCACTGCTTGTAATCCTCAATGCTGGCCTTGGCTTCGGCGATAATTTCGTCAATTTTGGCACACTGTGTGTCGAGATATGTAGCGATGGCGGTTTGTTCTGATATGGATGGAAGCGGTAGTTTCAGAACTTTGACCTCATCATAGGTAAGTCCTTGCCGCACGCCTGCCCCCATTCCATAAAAACCTTTTCTGATGTCAAACGCATGAAGCAAATAGTAAAGAAATTTTGATGTTTTGAGATTGACGGGGCGCAATGTTATATAAGCAGAAGTAATAATTCCTTTTTCGGTTGAGCGTCCAACACGAAGGCTCGTTTGGTCATTTTGAAGGTCAGTGAGTCGCAGAACAATGTCCCCGGTATCAATAATGTTGTAACTGTCAAATGAAGCAGGAATCAAACCATCTGTATGGTCGATGTTTTTTCTTTTGATTTTCCCGTAACTCAAAGACAATAAATTGGTTTCTGTCAAATCTTTGTTTTTGTTTTTTACCTGAGAAACAAGTTGGAAGAGAATGTTGATGTCCCAATCTTTCGGAATCACGCCCACCCACTCGATACCGCTGTCCTTCATCTCCGTATAACCCACAGTAGGCGTCATATCACTCACCATCCTTCCCGAACAGGTCGTGGAGCTTCTGCATCAACGACTGTTCATGGGCCTCGATGCGCTTGGCAATCTCTGCGGCAGGCTCAATGGGCTTGTATTCATAGAAGGTGCGGGTGAAGGGGATTTCATAGCCCACCTTGGTCTTGCTCCTGTCAATCCATGCATGGGGGTTATAGGGCAGCACCTCACGGCTCAGATAGGCGTCCATATCCTCGTCCAGCGGCACATTCTCAGTGTCCCGCTTGGAGGTATCCGCCACGGGCTTTCCGCGCTTGCGTACCGGCTGCCCGTTCTCATCCATTTCCGGCGTTTCCACCACGATTTTGTTGTAGCCAAGGCTGACGCTGTCCAGCACGCGGCTCTTGCAGATGATATGTGCGCCGGACTCCAGCTCCCGCTGGTAGGTGTGGTCCGCGTATGCGCCGTAGGCCTTGACGATAAGCTCGCGGCAGACATCGGTGATGTCCACACGCTTGTTACCGATAGACTTGCGGCGGGGCTCATAGCACTTGCTGGCGTCGATAAGCTGCACCTTGCCGATATGCTCCTCCGGCTTGTCCTTGGTGATAATCCAAATATAAGTGGCGATTCCGGTATTATAAAAGCTGTCGTTGGGCAACTGAACAATAGCGTCCAGCCAGTCGTTTTCAATGAGATAGCGGCGAATCTCGCTCTGCCCGGAGCCGGCATCGCCGGTGAACAGGGACGAGCCGTTTTGGATGATAGCCATGCGGCCATCCGGCTTCAGCTTGGCAAGTCCGTTGAGCATGAACAGCATCTGTCCATCGCTCTTGCTGGGCAGACCGGGTCCAAAACGTCCTGCGCCGCCCTTCTTATGCTCCGCCTCGACCTTGGGGGCCTCTCGCTTCCAGTCGATACCGAAGGGCGGGTTAGAAATTTCGTAATCGAACTGATACCCGCTGAATTTATCATCGTCCAGCGTGTTGCCAAACTGCATATTGTCGGGGTCGCCGCCGCGAATGAGCATATCCGCCTTGGCGATGCCAAACGTAAAGGGATTCAGTTCCTGCCCGAAGCAGGTGACATCCGCATCGGCGTCCAACTGCTTGAGCCGTTCCTCCATGCAGGTGAGCATCTGGCTGGTGCCCATCGTCATGTCGTAAACCGTCTTGGAGATGCCGTCCCCATCAAATTTTGCATTGCTGACCAGCAGGTCGCACATGAGATAGATAATATCGCGGCTGGTGAAGTGCGCTCCGGCCTCCTCGTTGTAGGACTCGGAGAACCGCTGCACCAAGTTCTCGAAGATATAGCCCATATCCACTGCGCTGATTTTTTCGGGGCGCATATCGCCCTGCTCGGAGCAGAAGTCCACGACAACCTGATACAGCAGACCGGCCTCCTCCATGCGGTCGATTTGGGCGTGGAAGTTCATCCGCGCCAAGATGTCCTGCACATTGTCAGAAAAGCCGTTCAGGAAAGCGCGGAAATTCTCATTGATGTTTTCGGGGTCCGCTTTCAGCGTTTCGAAGGTAAATGGGCTGATGTTATAGAACTGGTAGCCAGAGGCGGCGCAGAGGAAGCCCTCCTTCACGGCGAGGTGCTGCACCTCCTTGTACTTGTCCAGCACTGCCTGATGGGTCGGCAGCAGGCAGTCGTGGAACCGCTTGATGACCGCCATCGGCAGGATGACGAGTCCGTACTCATGGGGCTTAAACGCGCCAAAGAGGGTGTTTGCCACATTCCAAATTAGGTTGGCTTTTTCCTGTATATTCTTGCCGGTAGATGCAATGCGTTCGTTACTGGTCGTCATGTGCTCCATCCTTTCCAATGACGGCCAATTCCTCATCCATGCCTGCGTGCAGAAGAGAATCATCCTTTGCCTTGGCAAAGGATGAGAAACGGGCCCGTTTCTCATCGAAGTTCTCTGTATTCTTCGACATTTTCATTATAGCACACATTTTTCAATTCGCAACATAATTCATCATTTTTATTCTAAAATCTACCGAAAACAGAAAATTTTTGCACCCCCCTTGCACAAGTCAAACATTTGTGCTATTCTATGGACACGGTATACCAAAAGTAAATAGCGTAGTCTTCATCAATTATTTGAATACATTTCCCCGGCACATTATTTTTGATGAATTTGAGAGGTATACCACGATGAAGACTGTGAATCACATTCGACTGACTCCGGATGACATGGAGGAGGTCATTCCCATTCCGCACCTGAATTTGCGCGGCATAATTGAAGATGCCTGCTATCGGCCCAAGGCAGGGCATCCTTACTTACTGTTCTCCTGCCATGTGGAGGACTACCGAAACCGAAAATGCCGTTTTTGCGGCAGCACTGCCGTTCACGCACACGGCCAAACAGGGGCTCCGCGCCGCATTCACGATGTCAACAGCGGACGCACGAAGGTCGATATAGACCTGACGGTGCAGCGATACATCTGTAGCGAATGCGGAAGGTCTTTTTCCCCGCCATCGCCGGACATTATGGAGAGTCGGCATTTAACGAGGCGGCTTTATGACGAAATCAGACACGAGGCGTTTACCAAGCCGCTGAGTACAGTCGCCCTGAAATACGGCTATTCCGACACCATCATCGGCAAAATTTTTGACGAGTATTCCAAAGAGTTGGATTCAGCCCATGGCCCTGTTATCGCTCCCCGCGTATTGGGCATTGATGAAAAGCACATTGTCCATAATATGCGGGCCATCTTTACGGACATTGAAAACCGTGTTCTGCTGGAGATGTGTCCCGACAACAAGAAGGATACCGTCATTGCAGCCATTGAGAGCATGGTCGGCTACGACACCAATATCGAGGTCGTAACGATGGATATGTCCTGCGGCTACCGTACTTATGTGCAGGAGTGCTTGCCCAATGCCGCCATCGTCGTGGACAAGTTCCATGTCTGCCAGTCCGTCTACGAGAAAATTGCCAAGGCCCGCAGCAAAATCATGGCCTATATCGGTGCCCTCATCCAAGCGGAGCCGGAGAGCGGCGCAAAGAAGCGCATGATTGCGGTGCGGAACCTCGCCCAGACGAACACCTATCTGTTCAAGTTCAACGCCAAGAATCTCGCCAAGAGTGAGAGGCGTATCAGCGCAATGGCAAATATCTGCGCGACTTTCCCTGAGTTCAACCATCTGCGGCTTATCAAGGAACGCTTTGACCGCATCTACACCGCCCCTGACCGCAGGACGGCGGAGGTATACTGCAAGGAATGGGCGGAGCTTATCCCGCCCTCTGGCTGCCGTCAAATCGAGGCATGGAAGAAGCGGTTCAAGGTGGAGCCGGAGCTGTTTGACGACCTTCGTTCGGCCAAGAACACCCTCACGAGGAAGTGGCACGAGGAAATCTTCAATTACTTTGAACCCAACCGCCGCTTCACCAACGCCGTAACGGAGGGCTTGAACCGGATGGTGGAGGACATGAGCCGCATGGGAAACGGGTACAGCTTTGAACGGCTGCGTGCGCGGGCTCTTTACAGCGACAAGGTTGCGGCTCTCGTTGTCTACACGATGCAGACGGAGAGCGTCCCTGTTGCCGAGGAGCCTTCTTGCGACAAGCCGCCTCACGCGATGGGATATATGTCGTTCCTTTCGTTCTCGAAGCCGAAGGTACACTGGGAAACGGTCTACTCTATGAAGCCGGAGTTTGCGCCGCAGGAAGACTCGCTGCTGGCCTTCAGCAACTATGTCCGTGAGGACGATGACAACGATGAATGCCCGTTGCAGAATGAGGATTTTGCGGCAGAAGAGCAGGAGGTGGAGTAACATGACAATGGCAGAGGTACGGATTGACATGGAGACCACCCTGTACGAGCAGATGGCCGCGCTGTGCGCCAAATTTGGCACCACTGTTGAGGCGATGGCGGTACGGTTCTGTGAAGAGTTCGTGCGGATGGAAATGTCTCCCGTGCCTGAGTCCTACGCCTCTATGAGCGTGGAGGACAGAATCGCCCTCATTGCTCAAAACATTCTGCGGGAGTACAATTCCAAATGACAGAAAGCCTCGTGAGAGTAATTCTCACGAGGCTTTTACCAAGCGTTTTAACTTGAAACCCTTGTGCTGCAACGCTTCTTTGTATATAATTACTGTAAAATTAGCGAACGGAAATTCAGGGAGGCTATTATGGATAAAACATATCAGAAGTTTTTACGGAGTGGAATTGACCTCTCTCCTGTGGGAGTGGAACGTCGTGAAGATAATAACCCTTATTTCTGCACGCCAAAGGGTGCCTCTATATTTGGCTGGGCAGGCGTGGACGGCATCCACTTTTGCTTTATACGAGGATTTGGTGGTATGGTCTTTGCTGTCAGTCCCATGAACTCCGCGCCTGATTTCGTTCACCCTGTGTCGAAAGACTTTGCAGACTTTTTGCGGCTACTTCTTGCTTGCGGTGATGTAGCAGCACTGGAGCAGGCTTGGATGTGGAACAAAGCACAATTTGAATCCTTCTTGCGGAATAATCCACCGACGCAAGCACAACAGGCAAGGCTGTCTGAAGTCGCTGCACGGCTGAAATTGACTCCGATGGAGCATCCGTGGGCATATCTCAAAGAACTGCAAACATCCTTTGATTACGGAAAAATCAAGTATACAGAGGACTATTACGATGTTGACATGAACCCTGCGGCAGAACCGACTGCTCCGGAATGGAAAGTCTACTTTGAAGGGAATTTCTGGGGGCATTTGGGAAAAGACCGTGCTGGGACAGAAATCAAATTGAATAAACAATTTGATTGGGCGGAGCATCATTGGGTTATCCCTGCGGTGTATTCTTGCAGCAAGGGGTTGGTCGTGGATTTCTGTATGCGTGCCGAAGCGGAGGACATCCGTAGGTTCATAGCAAAATGGAACCTGACTGCTGAGAATGATTCAGCGGAAAACTTTACGCAGGAACAGCAGACGCAGATGGAATTGGAGAATCCGCTCTGCCTTGATTTCAGTACCAAAATAGAGTTGAACGGGAAAACAATACTGCCTTCTCATGGTTGTGCAGTAAGCATTAGTCCATGCTTGCCAGATGGAGTAGCAAACGAGAAAGTGGCGCAAGCAGCAGCCGCGCATTATGGCTTAGACGACTCCTACGGCTGGATGATTTACAGGGAGTCTTATCCGTGGGACAGGAAACGCCGCCCTGAAATAAAATCACTTTCTCTTGCGATGGAGCAGCAGCCGTGCCACGTACCCGGCCCGCATTTCAAGACGCACGCTCCCGGCGATTCGTTTTCTTTCCCCCATCCGGTCAGCGGAACGGAATACACATTGACTGTGCAGGAGTTGGAAGAACAGGCGATTTCTCAACAACAGTTTGACTCGAATCGCTGGTGCTACCCGACACATTTTACTGCCATGAGCTATACCATTTCTCCTGAACCAGATGATGATGATATTTCAATCTGCGATTGTGCTGAGGGCGACAGGCCTCTGGAAATCGCCCCATGTGCTGACAGCTATGCGCCGGAGGCCAGAAACGGTATTGTCTGTGTCGGTGTTATCGGTGGCGCGGTTGGCCCAGCCGCAGTTGTGTTCGGAAAGAACGCTCAAGGACATCTACACGCTGTCTGCTCCGCGCTACATTTTGAACCGGTGGCAGAAGATATTGAATGGCGTATTGAGTTTCATGTCGTTCAATTTCCAAGAAAAACATTCTTGCTCATATAACGCTACATACATAAGCCCCCTCGTGAGGTCAATTCTCACGAGGGGGTTCTTTTTCAGGCACCAAGCATACCGCTGCGTAGTGCCTCAACCAGCGGCAGCACCTGCCACTTGGGGATGGTGTACTCGTTGCCATCCAGCAGCAACAGCCAGTATACCTGCCGCTCCAGCAGCAGGGTCTTGTCCGCGTTCCATCGCTTGATGCCGACCTCATAGACGCCATCTCCCGGCAGCTCCACATCGAACCGTCGGCCTTTCGGTGTCTTTGGCGGCCACTGATATTGCAAGAACTTGCGGGCAAAGCGGTACTTGGGGTCTGGACCCACGATGCGGGACACATAGGGATACGCCCGCGTGTTGGGAATATGCGGCACGAATATGGAGTAGCCCCAGTACCAAAGGTCATCGTCGTCCTCGCACGGAGGAACATTGTTTCTGTGGCTCGTGTCCATCGGAGTTGCCCTCTGCCGCCTACGACTCAAACCCCGGCGGCGTCAGCTTCCGAAGGATTTCCGCCGCTTCCTCGGCGGTGTAGTGATTGTAGTAGGCATCCAGTGGATGCAGCATCTCCTCGTAACGCAGGGTCGCTATCTCGTAGCCCTCCATATCGCCGAGGTGTTTTGCCTTCTGCTTCAGCAGGCTCAGTTCGTTGGGGCGGATGTCCTCCAAGGGCAATTCGCCTGACAGGATTTTCTCCTGACGCGGCGTGTACGCCGTCCCATACTGAGGTTTGTACTCTACGCTGTCCCTGTCTTTGAAGGAAAAATACGGGTCTTTTCTGCTCATAAAAATCACCTCCTGTTACAGAAAATTCTATAACAGGAGGTCTTAAATTGGTAGCACACGAGAAAAGAAACCCAGCACAACTTTTTTGCGCCGTTCCCACACAAAACGATTTAGCTCTCAGCTCCCTGCTTTTTCCCGCCCAACCCACACAAAAGTTGGGATACCCGCAGTTCGCCGAAGCTGGAGATGTAACGGTCACAGGTGTGGGCCATTTCGTCAGCGGTGGAGGCAAAGTAGGGGTCTGCCACGCCCACGGTGTGCATCCCGGCGGCCTTGGCGCCGCGGATGGCCTCCACGGAGTCGTCAAACAGGGTGCAGTCTGCGGGGGAGACGCCCAGTGCGGCGGCGACCTTCTCCCAGAGGGCGGGGTACTTTTTCTCGGTGCCCAGCTCCTGGGCGAAGAAAATACGCTCGAAATAGGGCAGCAGGCCCAGGTGGGTCAGCGCCGCACGGCAATGAACAGGGACCGCGCTGGTGACCACAGCCATACGCTTGCCGCGGCGCTTCATCTGCTCCAGATAGGCGCGGACACCGGGCTTTTCCGTTACGTCCGTGGCGTAAATGTCGCCGGCCATCTCCATCCACTCGGCCATGATGGCGGCTTCGCTCTCCGGCAGATGGCAGAATTCCTTTGTGAATTTGGCCGCCAGCGGGAAGATGGTGTGGGCCACGCCCTCATAGTATTCCTGCGTATAGGGCAGACCTCGCTTCTCCAAGAAACGCGTGTCCACGTCCTTCCAGATGCCGTTGGAGTCGATCAGCGTTCCGTCCATGTCAAACAGCAGCATGAGAAACCTCCTTTTCCGGGAAAATATGGCTTGCTATTCCGCGTTGCAGGTGTTATCATATCATGGTTATTGGACGCTGTAAATGGGGAAACTACCCGATTTCTGTAGGAAAGTGAGGGAAAACGTATGCAAACGGTCAACTACCGCAAGGGCCTGGGGGCTATGTCGGTGTGCTTTTTCATCTGGGGTTTCCAGCCGCTGTACTGGTATATGTGCACCAATGTGTGCGGCGAGATCGACACGTTTTTCATCATGGCCTGCCGCATTATCTGGGCAGCGGTGGCCTGCCTGTGTATTCTGAAGGTGCAGGGAAAGCTGCCGCAGCTGTGGGCCGTATTCAAGGACAAGCAGGTGCTCAAGCGGGAGATGCCTGCATCGGTGCTGCTGTTCGGCGACTGGCTGGTGTACCTGTGGGCGGTGCAGAACGGCCGCGTGCTGGAATGCAGCCTGGGCTACTACATCCAGCCGCTGGTGGTATTTGCCCTTGGGGCCGTTATCTTCCGCGAGAAGATGAATTGGCGGCACTTTGTGATCATTGCCATCGTGGTGGTCGGCATCGTGTTCAGCACCTCCGGCTTCGGCGGCGTACCCTATGTGACCATCGCCCTGGCGCTGATGTTCTCCATCTATGCAGCCATCAAGAAGAGCTTGACCATCGATTCCATCGTGTCCACCACGTCAGAGATTCTGATGATGGTGCCGGTGGCGCTGCTGTTCATCCTGTTTTTCCGTATGGGAGACAACGGTATGGGCAGCATGACGGTCGTCAAGCAGCTGCTGATGATCGGCGGCGGTGTGATCACCGGGCTGCCCATGGTGTTTTACTCCATCGGCGTTAGGCATCTGCCGCTGATGACCACGGGCATCTGCCAGTATATCAGCCCGTCTCTGTCTATTATCTGCGGTGCCATCATGGGCGAGGCCCTGACCTACGAGAAGCTTGTGAGCTTCCTGTTTATCTGGACGGGTGTCCTCCTGTATGTGCTGAACACCGTCTATGAGGAGAAGCAGAAGAAAAAGGCCGCCGTGCAATAGCGTATCAGGGGCCGTCCCAGAGGGGGCGGCCCTTTTGCAGGGTACAGGCCCGTTTGAATGGTTTACAAACGGGGAAAACTGTGGTACAATACCATGTATTATGGGTCAGTGTGCCCAAAGGAGGCGAGCGCTGTGCAGGGAAAACTCATCGTGTTCGAGGGGACGGACGGGTCCGGCAAGGCTACCCAGTCCCGGCTGCTGTGCGAGGAACTGACGCGCCGCGGTATCCCTTTCCGCAAGCTGGAGTTCCCCCGGTATCAGGAGGAGTCCTCTGCGTTGATCCGCCTGTATCTGGGCGGTGCCTTCGGGGACAAGCCCGGCGACGTGAATGCCTATGCCGCGTCAGTGTTCTACTCTGTGGATCGCTATGCCTCCTACAAACAGGACTGGGGCGCGTATTATGAGCAGGGCGGACTGGTCATTGCGGATCGATACACCACCAGCAACGCCGTTCACCAGACCGGTAAGCTGCCGCCGGAGCAGCGGGACGGTTTTCTCGACTGGCTGTTTGACTTCGAGTACCGGCTGTTGGGGCTGCCGGAGCCCACACGGGTGCTGTATCTGGATATGCCCACAGAGGCCACGGAACAGATGATGCGCCTGCGGGAGGCCGCTACCCACACCACTGCTGACATCCACGAGAAGGACGAGGAATACCTGCGCCGCTGCCGGGAAAACGCCGCCCATGTGGTGGCACGCTGCGGTTGGACGCGCATTGACTGCGCCCGGGCGGGCGCGCCTCGCCTGATAGACGACATACACAACGAAGTGATGACCTGCGTGGCCGATCTTATCGGCTGACGCTGGGAAAGGAGCAAAGACTTATGGGAAACCGTGAAGAACGAAACGAATACGCCACGGCGAAGTGGGACGCCGAGGAGGTCCGCCGGCAGGCGTCCTCCGAGCAGCACCGCCACAGTGACCGCCGCCGTCAGGCCAAGCGCAACCGGACCATCATCTATCTGGCCTGTGTAGTGCTGGTATCCTGCCTGCTGGCGGGCATCGGTTGGCTGCTGGTCAACGACGTGTGTTCGCTGAACAAGCCCTATACCGAGGTGGAGATCACCGTAGAGGAGGGTGACAGCCGGGGAGATGTGGCCAAGAAGCTGCACGACGCGGGGCTGGTGAATTCCCGACTGGTGTTCAATATTGCCGGCACGTTCCTGCACTACAACCGCTACGTGGAGCCGGGGACCTACAAGCTGAACAGTGATATGGACTTCCGCGCCCTTATCACCAATATGCACGACTGGGAGACGGACGCCAAGGAGGCCCAGGGCCTGATCAAGGTCACCATCCCCGAGGGCTACACCGTCCGGGAGATCATCGATCTGCTGGCGGAGAAGGGCGTGGCCACCAAGGAGGATCTGGAGGATGCCTGCGCCAACTTTGCGTATGAGGACTACGATTTCCTGGATGACGACAAGCTGGGCAGCATCGATCGCATGGAGGGCTTCCTGTTCCCCAGCACCTATGAATTCGACAAGAACCGGTCCGCGGTGTATACGGTGGAGACGATGCTGGTGTACTTCAAAAACAGCATCAGCCAGCAGATGCTGGCAGACATCAAGGCGTCTCCGTACTCCCTGCAGGAGATCATCACCATGGCATCCCTGATCGAGAAGGAGTCCATCGGCGACGACACCGAGCGCAAGAACATCAGTTCTGTCATCCACAACCGTCTGGAGAACCCGAGCAGTGAGAAGGGCGGAAGAGCGCTGCAGCTGTGCTCTACCATCAACTATATCATGAAGCACGACGGGGTCAAGACCTTCGATACAGAGATCGACAGTCCCTACAACACCTATATTAACCCCGGCCTGACTCCGGGACCCATCTGCAATCCCGGCCTGTCCGCCATTGAGGCGGCCATCTACCCGGCGGACACCGATTATTACTTCTTCGCCCTGGGCAAGGACGGCAAAAGCCACTTCTTTACCGACTATAACGAGCACCTGAAGTTCATTAACAGCGGTGAATATCAGCCTATCTACTCCTGATGATGAAGATGAAAAAGCCGGAGCTGCTGTCCCCTGCAGGGGACTGGGAAAAGCTGCAGATGGCGGTGCTGTACGGCGCGGACGCGGTGTATCTGGCCGGCACATCCTTCGGGATGCGTTCCTTTGCCGGGAACTTTGACGACGAGGCACTGCCGAAGGCAGTGCGGTTTGCCCACGACCATGGCGTAAAGGTACATGCCACGGTGAACACCATGCCCCGCTGGAATGAGGCGGAGGCCCTGCCCGCCCATCTGGAAAAGCTGGACGCGGCGGGGGTGGACGCCCTGATTCTGGCGGACCTTGGCGCGTTCACCCTGGCGGGGAAGTACGCGCCCCACTGCCAGCGGCACATCAGCACCCAGCAGTCCATTGCCAATCACGTCTGCGCCCAGGCCTGGTACGATCTGGGCGCCAGCCGCGTGGTGTTGGCCCGGGAGCTGAGCCTGGAGGAGATCGCCGCCATTCGGGCCAGGGTATCCCCGGAGCTGGAACTGGAGGTCTTTTGCCACGGGGCTATGTGCGTCAGCTACTCCGGGCGCTGCCTGTTGAGCAACTATATGACCGGGCGGGACAGCAACCGGGGCGAATGTGCCCAGCCCTGCCGCTACCAGTATGCGCTGATGGAAGAGAAACGGCCCGGGGAGTATTTCCCGGTGTTCGAAGACGAAAAGGGCACATACATTATGAACAGCCGGGATATGTGCATGATCGACCACCTGGACGACCTGATGGCCGCCGGGGTGGACTGCCTGAAGATCGAGGGTCGGGCTAAGTCCGCTTACTACGCGGCCATCGTTACCGGCGCGTACCGGCACTGTTTGGACGACGTGGCCGCAGGGCGCCCGCTTGACCCGGTGTGGCGGGATGAGGTGGAGCACATCAGCCACCGGCACTACGCCACAGGTTTTTTCTACGGCCAGCCGGGGCAGTATTATGAGAACGCCCGGTATCTGCGGGACTGGCAGATCTGCGCCGTGGTGACAAACTGTGATGAAAATGGGCTGGCCACCCTGAGCCTGCGGAACAAATTTGCCGCCGGCGACATCGTGGAGGTGGTGGGGCCGGATACGAAGCCCTTTACGATCACCGTGCCGGTGATGCGCGACAGCGAGGGCAATGGCCTGGCGGAGCCGAAGACGCCCCAGATGGTGTTTACCATGCAGCTGCCCCGTCCGGTGCCGCCCATGAGCTTCATCCGCCACGCGGTGGCGCTGAGTGGGAAATAAGTACATAAAAATTGTCCCCCGGCGAAGCCGGGGGACAATTTTTATGCGTTGCTGGTGGGGTGGGCGCTGCTGTCGGGGATGGTCTCCGGTTCCTCGGCCAGGGCTTCATGCCTGCGTTCGCATACGGACAGGAAGAAGGCCCAGGCGATAAGGGGCAGCACGGCCAGCGCGCCGCGGATATACCACCACGTCACGGCGAAGTAGGCCGCTGCCGCACCGATGTGGAAGCACAGCAGGGTGAGGGCAAAGACCTTCAGCTTCCGCAGGTGGGCGCGGTCATGGTCACACAGGTAGTTGGCCAGGGCCAGAGAAGTCTGCTTGGTGTTGTTGGTGGAGAAGATGGTGGAGCTGTAAAAGCCGCGGGCGCCGCCGAAGCTGCTCCACTGGATGCTCATGGCAAAGAAGATGGGATACAGAGCCACCACAACGTTCAGCGTTTCCGGCAGGAAGGCTACGGCCATGGCGGCTGCGGCGGTGATAACGGGCGATACATAGTGCATATCCCAGCCCCACCAGTGGGGCAGCAGCACCGTCAGCATAGTGCCCAGCACGTACAGCACCAGCGCGCCCAGGTGCAGGAGCACGGCGTGCAGGTCGCCCCGCAGGGCATCCAGCAGCAGCTCGATCAGGTTCACCGTCTGGGCGTTGCCCATGACGCCGCTGTGGATAAGAACAGCGTAGCAGCCGAAGAAGCCGCCCACGGCACAGAAGGATAGGTGGCGGTACAGGTCGATGTGGTCGTTGTGGGAGAGCTTTTGCACGGGAGGTCCCTCTTTCTGTAAAAATGACGGTTTCCAGTATACCACAGCAGTGCGGAAAGACAAGGGGGAATATCTCACAAAAAGAGAAATTTCGTGTTGACAATGGGGAACATTGTGGTAAAATAACGCTATATTCCATAATGGCGATGAGAGAGAAGAGTTACCGGAGGCCGCCCGGAGCGAGACGGGGACAGTGCAAGCCCGTTGGGATCGGCACGGTGACAGCCGCTTTTGAGCCTGCCGTGATGAATGGCACGGGATGCTCCCGTTACAGGGCACTGAGAGGGCGGGCGACCGCCGAATCAGGGTGGTACCGCGGAGTTATTTTCGCCCCTGTCTGCAGCTGCAGACAGGGGCGTTTTTCGTTGCAGGAGGTGGGAGATGCACTATACGATCATCGACATGGAAAAAGACCCACGCTGCGGGCAATTCGCCTATTTCCGGGCCATGCAGTATCCCTTTGCCAGCGTTACCGTGGAGGTGGACATTACCGACATGATGACGGCGCGGGGCAGCAGGCCCTTTTTCCTGAGTCTGCTGTATGCGGTGGTGCGGGCGGCCAACGCCGTGCCGCAGCTGCGGCGCAGGCTGGCGGAGGACGGCACGGTGGTGGAGTACGACTGGTGCCCGCCGTCCTACACCGTGATGAAGCCGGACGGCGTGTACGTCTACGCCACGGTGGAGGGCAATCTTGCCTATGAGGAGTTCGTGGCCGAGGGGCAGCGCCGCCAGAAAGAGGTGCTGGAACGGGGAACACTCACCGAGGACGGCGACCTGCGGAGCTTTTTCTTCGTGTCCAGCGTGCCCTGGCTGCACTATACGCACGCGCAGAACCCCATGGAAAACCCCAATGACAGCAACCCCCGCATCAACTGGGGCAAATACGTTACCGCCAACGGGCGTACCACCTTGCCGGTGACACTGACGGTACATCACGCGCTGGCGGACGGGCTGCATATTTCCAGGTTCTATCAGAAGCTGGAGGAGGAACTGGCGGCGCTGACCCGCCAATGGAACGAGAGCAAAAAAGATTTTTAGTATATATTGCAAAGGAGACAACGACTATGAGCCATCCCTATCACGGCCTGAACGAGCTGCGGGAAATGTTCCTGAAGTTCTTTGAGACGAAAGGCCACCTGCGTCTGCCCAGCTTTTCGCTGGTGCCCCAGAACGACAAATCTATCCTGCTGATCAACGCCGGCATGACCCCCATGAAGCCCTGGTTCAAGGGCGAGGAGGAGCCGCCCTGCCGCCGCGTCTGCACCTGTCAGAAGTGCATCCGCACCGGTGACATCGACAATGTGGGCAAGACCGCCCGCCACGGCACCTATTTCGAGATGCTGGGCAACTTCTCCTTTGGCGATTACTTCAAGCACGAGGCCATTGCGTGGAGCTGGGAGTTCCTGACCTCCCCTGAGTGGGTGGGGCTGGAGGCCGACCGGCTGTATCCCTCCGTGTACGAGAGCGACGACGAGGCCTTCGCCATCTGGCGGGACGAGATCGGCATTCCTGAGGACAGGATATTCCGCTTCGGCAAGGAGGACAACTTCTGGGAGCACGGCTCCGGCCCCTGCGGCCCCTGCTCCGAGATCTACTATGACCGCGGCGAGGAGTACGGCTGCGGCAAGCCCGGCTGCACCGTGGGCTGCGACTGCGACCGCTATATCGAGATATGGAACAACGTGTTCTCTCAGTTCGACAACGACGGCCACAACAACTACACCGAGCTGAAGCAGAAGAACATCGACACCGGCATGGGTCTGGAGCGCCTGGCCTGTGTGTGCCAGAACGTGGCAAGCCTGTTCGACGTGGACACGGTGATGAACATCACCCACAAGGTCAGCGAACTGACCGGCGCCCACTACGGCGAGAGCTACAAACGGGATGTGAGCCTGCGGGTCATCACCGATCACATCCGGTCTGCCACGTTTATGATCTGCGACGGTATCCTGCCCAGCAACGAGGGCCGCGGCTATGTGCTGCGCCGCCTGCTGCGGCGCGCCGCCCGACACGGCAAGCTGCTGGGCGTCAACGAGCCGTTCCTGTACAAGGTGGTGGACACCGTGGTACACGAGAACGAGGGGCAGTACCCCGACCTGAAGGAAAAGCAGAGCTACATCACCAAGGTCATCCGCACCGAGGAGGAGAACTTCGCCCGCACCATCGACGGCGGCATCCGCATCTATAACGAGATGCTGGCCTCCCACAAGGAGAAGGGCGAGACGGTGTTCTCCGGCGCGGACGCCTTCAAGCTGTACGATACGTTCGGCTTCCCCATCGACCTGACGGCCGAGATGGCCGCCGAGGAGGGCATGACTGTGGACGAGGACGCCTTCCAGTCCCTGATGACCCAGCAGAAGGAGCGTGCCCGCGAAGCCCGCAAGGCGCTGGGCGATCTGGGCTGGGCCGGCGTGGAGTTCGGCAAGGACATGCCGGCCACAGAGTTCGTGGGCTATGACCGCGACACGGTGAACGGCGCGAAGGTGCTGGGTATCGTGGCCGAGGGCGAGCTAGTGGACGAGATCGTGTCCGGTATGGAGGCCATCCTGGTGCTGGACAAGACCCCCTTCTACGCCGAAATGGGCGGTCAGGTGGCCGACCACGGCGTGATCACCGGCGACGGCATGGAGTTCGTGGTCAGCGATGTGCAGAAGAACAAGGGCGGCAAGTTCATGCACTACGGCAAGTTGCTCAGCGGCAGCGTGGCCGTGGGCGACAGTGTGACGGCGTCCATCGACACCGACCGTCGCGCCGCTATTCGCCGCGCCCACAGCGCCACCCATCTGCTGGACGCGGCGCTGGTGAAGGTGCTGGGCGACCATGTGCATCAGGCCGGCTCTCTGGTGGAGCCGGATCGCCTGCGCTTCGACTTCACCCACTTCGAGGGCATTACGCCCAAGCAGCTGGATGAGGTGGAGGATCTGGTCAACGACGCTATTCTGTCCGGTCTGCTCATTACCACCGAAGAACTGCCCATCGCCGAGGCTAAGGCGCGGGGCGCCGTGGCCACCTTCGGCGAGAAGTACGGCCAGACCGTGCGGGTGGTGACCATGGGTGACTTCTCCATGGAGCTGTGCGGCGGCACCCATCTGGACAACACCGCCAAGGCCGGCCCCTTCCGCATCAAGAGCGAGAGTAGTGTGGCCTCCGGTGTACGCCGCATCGAGGCCACCACCGGAAAGGTCACCATGGAGGACATGCGCCGCAGCCGCGGGCTGCTGAACCGGGCGTCCCAGTTCTTCAAGTCCGCGCCGGAGACGCTGCTGGAGCGTCTGGAGCAGCAGGCCAGCGAGATGAAGGCGCTGCGGCAGGCGTTGGAGAAATTCAAGAGCGAGGCGTCCATGGGCGAGGCCAAGCAGATTCTGGCCTCCGCCAAGACCGTGGACGGCCTGCACGTCATCACCGGCACCCGTCAGGGCCTGGACGCAAACGCCCTGCGGCTGATGGGCGACTTCCTGCGGGACAAGGATCCCAGCGTGGTAGGCGTGCTGGCCAGCATCGTGGGCGAGAAGGTCACGTTCCTGGCGGTGTGCGGCAAGGAGGCCGTGGCGCGGGGCGTGAAGGCCGGCGATCTGGTCAGGACCGTGTCCGCCGTGTGCGGGGGAAAGGGCGGCGGCAAGCCGGACAGCGCTATGGGCGGCGGCACCGAGCTGCTGAAGGTGGACGATGCGCTGGCGGCCGTGGATGATTTCGTGGCGGAAAAGTTGAAATAATGCGCTGTATTATGAAAAAATAAGTCCCAATTCGACTTTGTGTTCCAAACGGCTCCAAAGCCTTGCATCTTCAAGGGCTCAAGAGCGCGCAGGAACACAAAAGGGAATTGGGAGAAAAATAACAACAAAAACATATGTGAAAGGAGATGCGGCCATGAAGAACGATTGTCTGTTCTGCGCCATTATTGACGGAGAGATCCCCAGCAAAAAGGTGTATGAGGACGAACAATGCTATGCCTTTTATGATATCGAGCCGCAGGCACCGGTACACTTTTTGGTGGTGCCCAAGGCACATATCTGCTGCGCCAATGCCATCACGGCGGACAACAGCGGTGTGGTGGCCCATTGCTTCGAGGTCATCGCCAAGATCTGCAGGGAGCTGGGCGTGGAGAGCTACCGAATCGTCAACAACTGCGGCGATCAGGCAGGACAGACCGTGAAGCACCTGCACTTCCATGTGCTGGCGGGGCGGGATATGACCTGGCCTCCGGGCTAAAGGAGAACAGAAAAAGGGTCGGCGGGAGCCGGCCCTTTTTTTCTGTGCGGCGGTGCGGGGCGGGACGGGGGCGTTTTATGCCGCTGCGCGGCTACACCTTATCCGCCCCCTGTGGGGGCACCTGTCTCCCTGCGGGTCGGTCGGTTCGCGGATCTGACAGGCCACCGGCCTGTCATTCAACACCGCGAACCCCAGGGGGAAGGCTTAGGGGGGCGTGCCCTTAAGGGGACGGCTGGGGGAAAATTTTGGGGGTGTTGCCCGTTTGCGGGCAACTTTTTTGCTTTCCGGGGGATGGGGTATAGACGATCTTGATAAGGGGGTACGAATATGAAGTACAGAAAGAACGGGACGGACGCGGTGTGCGGACAGTGCGAGCTGTGCGGCGGAGAGCTGCGGCGGGGAGAGCGATACTACCGGATCAGCGGTGAGAACGTGTGCAGGGGCTGCCTGGCAGATTTCGCGGCGCAGATACTGGCGGCGTATGAGGTGGTCGGAGGTGAGGCGGATGCATAAGACGGCGGCACCCTGGGAGGAACTGCGGGAGAAGTACGAGGCGGGCGGATATACCTATATGCAGCTGGCGAAGGAATACGGCGTTTCGGTGCAGACCGTGGGACGGCACGCGCGGAAGGAGAAGTGGGTCAGCGGGTGCCGGAACGAGAGACGGCGCAGGGCGGAGAGCAGGGATTGCCTGCTGGAAATGACGCGGGCGCTGATGCGGGGCGCGAAGCGGGCGGCCGAGGAGGCGGAAAAAGGTGAGGCGTGCACCAAGGAGCTGAAGGAGCTGGCGGGGATATTGCAGACGCTGGCGGGGCTGGAGAAGGAGCTGGGCGGCGGGACTGCGGTGCAGACGGTGCAGGTGCTGATGGGAGAGGGGGTACGGGAGCTGAGCGAGTAAGCACGGAGAGAAGAGAGACAAGGGGGAGAGAACATGGAGGATATATACATCGGGACGCCGAACGCAAAGCAGGACGAATTTCTGCGGTGCAAAAAGAAGTACGTCGCTTTCGGCGGGGCACGGGGCGGCGGGAAAAGCTGGGCGGTGCGGTGCAAGGCCAAGCTGCTGGCGCAGCGGTATCCGGGGATACGGATGCTGCTGGTGCGGCGGACCATGCCGGAGATCGAGGCAAACCATTTGGAGACGCTGCGGCTGGAGCTGGCGGGTACGGCCGTATACCGGGCGGAGGAGAGACGGTTCGTGTTCGGGAACGGGAGCGTATTGCAGTTCGGATACTGCGCCTGCGACCGGGACGCGGATCGCTATCAGGGCGCGGAGTACGACGTGATCTTTTTCGACGAGGCCACGCAGCTGAAGGAGCAGTGGATGCGGAAGCTGGCGGCGTGCGTGCGCGGCGTGAACGGATTTCCCAAGCGCATTTACTACACGTGCAACCCGGGCGGGCCGGGGCATGGGTATATCAAGCGGCTGTTTATCGACCGGCGGTATGAGCCGGGGGAGAACGGGGGCGAGTACGCGTTCATACCGGCGCGGGTGACGGACAACGGGGCGCTGCTGGCGCGGCAGCCGGAGTATATACGGCAGCTGGAGGCGCTGCCGCCGAAGCTGCGGGCGGCGTGGCTGGAGGGGCGGTGGGACGTGCTGGCGGGACAGGTGTTCCAGGAGTTCACGGACGACCCGGCGCACTACGCGGACCGGCGGTGGACGCACGTGATCCGGCCCTTTGACATCCCGCGGGAGTGGAACGTGTACAGAAGCTACGACTTCGGTTACGCCAAGCCCTTTTCCTGCGGCTGGTGGGCGGTGGACTTCGACGGGTGCGTGTACCGGATATTGGAGCTGTACGGCTGCACGGGAACGCCGGACGAGGGCGTGCTGTGGACGCCGGAGCGGCAGTTCGCGGAGATACGGCGGATGGAGGACGAGCACCCATATCTGCGGGGACGGACCATACGGGGGGTGGCGGACCCGGCCATCTGGGACGCCAGCCGGGGCGAGAGCATCTATGAGACGGCGCTGAAGCACCGGCTGTTCTTTGAGAAGGGGGACAACCGGCGGATACCGGGGTGGATGCAGCTGCACTACCGGATGAGCTTTGACGGGGAGGGGTACCCCATGCTGTATGTGTTCGAAAACTGCCGGGCGTTCATACGGACGGTACCGGGGCTGTCGTACAGCACCACGGCGCCGGAGGATGTGGACACGGGACAGGAGGACCATGCGGCGGATGAGAGCCGGTATTTCTGCATGATGCGGCCCATCGCGCCCCGGGAGAGGACGGAGATACGGCGGGAGCCGTGAGAAACCGGGGGAGGGGCTGCGCCCCTCCCCCGGTCCAAATTCCGCAGACGACGAAAATGTGGAGAATTTCCAGAAAAAGGCTGGACAAATTGTGCAGCTGTGCTATAATCTGACTATCCGCAGGAGTACTCCTGCTTTGGCGTTTTAAGCTTGTTAAAACGAAGCATCCTGCGGAAATCTAAAAAACCCGGGGTAAGGAAAATGAAAAAGATATTGGCAACCATTTTGGCGCTGGTCATGGCGATCGGCGTCACGACGATGGCGTGGGCGACGGAGACGGCGGCTGAGAAGGTCGCAAAAGTCGGAGAGACTGAGTATGCGACGCTGCAGGAGGCGGTGAATGCTGCGGACGGTAAGACCGTTCAGCTGCTACAGGATGTTACTGCCAGCATCACTATCGAGAGCGGCAAGACGGTCACGCTGGACCTGAATGGTAAGACGCTGACCAATGAAGATGGAAAGCATACCATTACCAATAATGGTAAGCTGACGATCGTTGATACCAGTGCAGCGAAGAGCGGCAAGGTGGATAATGTGACACACGGCAAGGGTGCTGTCGTAAACTATGGTGTTACGGTGTTAAATGGCGGTACGTTTGAGCGTTCTCAGGAAAAAGGAAAATACTCGCCCTACGGGAATGGTGGCAATAGCTGGTATACCATTGCCAATTATGGAAAGATGGAAATCAATGCGGGTGTTACCGTGTATAATAATGGCGGTTACTCCAGCATGATTCGCAACGGTGGTGAAGGCCCTGATGCTTCTACCCTGACCATCAACGGAGGTACGTTCAGCGGCGGTATCAACACGGTCAAGAATGACGAAGCCGGCGTGCTGGTCATAAACGGCGGTGACTTTTCCAACACTGCGCAGTATGTTATCATGAACTGGCACAAGACTACTATTAACAATGGCACCTTTGAGACACTGGAATCTGCTGAGGCGGTGCTGTTTACGTCTAATTGGGGTGGCGACGCAGGCGCTGCAACTTCTGCGGGTGAACTGACTATTACAGGCGGTACATTTAAGCGCGCGACCAACACGCAGAAGATGATTGTGGATGCCTATGACGAGGACAATACGGGTACTGCTTCTATTTCCGGCGGTACGTTTGACGCCGATGTGAGCCGGTACCTGGAGAGCGGCAAGCAGCAGAACAACGATGGTTCCGTTGGCAACAAGTCCTATTACTACTACCCCTCCACCAGCGATACCACCACGTCTACCACCACCAAGGGCTCTCCCAAGACCTTTGACGCGGGCGTGGGTATCTACGCGTTGACAGCAGTGCTGTCCGTGACCGGTATGGCGTGGACCGCTAAAAAGCGTCACTAAGAGCAAATAAAAAAGAAAGCCCGTAAGGGCTTTCTTTTTTTGCGCTTTTTTTGGTGGGAAGGCTGGGACAAAAAATTTGGGGTGTTGCACGTTTGCGGGCAACTTTCGGGCTGGGCGGGGGCAGGGACAGAACATGAAAGGGAGGTGCTCGGATGGAGCAGGAGACAAGGACCGCGCGGGACGCCGGTGCTCCGGTGAAGATCGGGGCGGAGGCGGTACGGGCCGCGGCGGAGGTGCTGCGGCGCTATCGCGCGGGCAAGCAAAATCTGGACAGGCGCATCATCGACAACGAGCAGTTCTGGAAGCTGCGGCACTGGGAGCAGATGGAGAAGGCGGGCGAGGGCGGCAATCCGGAGGACGTGCGGCCGGCCAGCGGCTGGCTGGTGAACTGCATCCTCAGCAAGCACGCGGACGCCATGGACTGCTATCCGGAGCCGACGGTGCTGCCCCGGGAGCCGGGAGACCGGCAGGAGGCAGAGACGCTGAGCCGTATCCTGCCGGTGCTGCTGAAAAACGACCGGTTCAGGCGGACGTATTCCAAGGCGTGGTGGGACAAGCTGAAGTCCGGGTGCGCCGTGTACGGCGTGTTCTGGGACAACGAAAAGCTGCACGGGCTGGGCGACGTGAGCATTCGCAGCATGGACGTGCTGAACCTGTTTTGGGAGCCGGGGGTCACGGACATACAGGAGTCGGAGCACTTTTTCTGCACGGAGCTGGTGCCCAACAACCATCTGGTGCGGAGATGGCCGGAGCTGGAGGGGAAGCTGGGGCGCGGCGGCGCGCAGGTGAGCCGGTATCTGTTCGACGACAAGGTGGACACGTCCGAGCAGTCGCTGGTGGTGGACTGGTACTACCACACGGAGCGTGAGGGACGGCAGGTGCTGCAGTACTGCAAGTTCGTGGGGGAGAATGTGCTGTATGCCACGGAGAACGACCCGGAGATGGCGGCGCGGGGCTGGTACGACCACGGGAAGTACCCGTTCGTGTTCGACACGCTGTTTCCCGAGGAGGGGACGCCCTGCGGGTATGGGTATGTGGATCTGTGCAAGTCGGCGCAGAAGCAGATCGATCTGATGAACCAGGCTATTCTGAAAAACACGCTGGCGGCGGCGACGCCGCGGTTTTTCATCCGGGCGGACGGCGCGGTGAACGAGAACGAGTATGCCGACTGGACGAGGCCCTTCGTGCACACCAACGGGAACCTGGGTGCGGACTCCATCGCGCCGATCCGGGTGCCGGCGCTGGACAGCGTGTATGTGGCGGTGCTGCAGAACAAGATCGCGGAGATGAAGGAGACGGCGGGCAACCGGGACGTGATGAGCGGCGGCACCGCCGGCGGCGTGACGGCGGCCACGGCTATTGCGGCTTTGCAGGAGGCGGGCGGCAAGCTGTCGCGGAACATGATCGACGACGGGTATGAGGCGTTTTCACAGGTGGTGACGCTGTGCATCGAGCTGATCCGGCAGTTTTACGACGTGCCGCGGCAGTTCCGGCTGCTGGGCCGGGACGGCGGGGCGTTCGTCGCCTACGGCAACGGGGGCCTGCGGCCCAGGGCGCTGCTGACCGGGGGCTATCGCGTGCCGGAGTTTGATCTGGAGGTGATGGCACAGGACGAGACGCCGTACCAGACCATGGAGTACAACCAGTTGGCCCTGCAGCTGTTCCAGATGGGGTTCTTCCGCAGCGATATGGCAGAGCAGGCGCTGCGGTGCCTGGAGCTGATGCAGTTCCGCAGCAAGGACACGCTGGCGGAGGTCATCCGGCAGGGACAGAAGGAGACGGACCAGAAGGCGTGGCTGACGGAGGCGCTGCGGCGGGCGGTGACGCTGCTGGACAAGAGCCAGGGGACCCATCTGGCAGAGGCGCTGGAACGGGAACTGGAAAAACGGGAGAGCAGCGGCGGAAAGGCGGCGGCGCCCCGAAGCAGCGACGCTGTGACGCGGCAGCGGCAGGCCACGCGGCAGGCGGTACGGCCCAGATGATACGGGCCAGCTGCGGCGGCGCGCACCTTACGGTGCGGGGCCACGCTGGGTACGGCGAGTATGGGAAGGACATCGTATGCGCGGCGGCGTCCGCGCTGGTGTACGCGCTGGCGGGGAGATTGCGGGAGACAGGGCGGCTGGAACGGTTCCAAAGCGCGCCGGGATACGCGGAGATCGCGGGTACGGGGGACTGTGCCCGGGAGTTCGCGTTGGTGCGGTGCGGGCTGGCGCTGCTGGCGCGGCAATACCCTGACAGGGTGGAGATCGGGTCGTGACCTACCACGGGGAGGAGAGTTCGGATGGACGAGCTGGAAAAGACGACGCAGGAGACTGCGGAGGAGACGGGCGGAATGGCTCCCGACGCCGGGGAGCAGCAGGTACCTGCCGGGGAACAGGGGGCACCCGGCGGGGAAGAGGACTTCGAGACGCTGATACGCGGCCGGTACAAGGGGGAATTCGACGCACGGGTGCGGCGAATACTGGACGGACGGCTGCGGGGACTGCGGCAGGAGAACGAGAGGCTGCGGCAGATGGCTGCCGCGGCGGAGGCGGTACGGCAGCAGGAGCAGGAGGCGCAGCTGCGGGCCGCGATGGAATTCGCGGTGATCCGGGCGCGGCAGCAGATGGCCCAGGCCATCGCCAGCGGCGGCAGCCGCGTGGCGGAGAACGGCGGACGGCGCAGGAGCGTCAGCCGCTGGGACCCGAGGGGGCTCAGCGGTGCGGAGCTGGCGGCGATACGGAAGAGAGTACAGGATGGAGAGAAGATCAGATTTTAGAAAGGGAGAGAAAACATGAAGATGAATTTGCAGATGTTTGCGGAGAACACCCAGACCACGGCGGGCCTGAGCGCGGAGATGAAGACCTACTATGGCATGGAGCTGCTGGAGAACGCCAAACCGCAGCTGGTGCACAACCAGTTCGCGGCCACGAAGGGCCTGCCTGCAGGCGGCGGCAAGACCGTGGAGTGGCGTAAGTTCGGCGCCTTTGACAAGGCGCTGAAGCCTCTGACCGAGGGCGTGACGCCCGACGGCAGCGGTATCTCCGTCAGCTACATCACCAAGGAGCTGGCGCAGTACGGCGACTACACCACCGTGTCGGATATGCTGGACCTGACCGCCATCGACGATGTGGTGCTGGAGATCACTGACCGCCACGGCAGCAATATGGGCCTGACGCTGGACACGGTGACCCGAAACGAGATCCAGCAGGGCAAGCAGGTGATCTACGCGCCCAAGATCGGCAGCGACGGCACCAAGACCGACGTGACCAGCCGCATGACGCTGGACAAGGACTGCCGCATGACCAGCGAGCTGGTGGCCAAGGCGGCGACCCAGCTGAAGAAGATGAACGCGCCCACCTTTGACGGCAAGTATGTGTGCATCATCCACCCCAGCGTGGCCTTTGACCTGCGCCAGGACGAGGCGTGGATCGCCGCCCACCAGTATGCCGGGGCCACGGAGCTGTTCTCCGGCGAGATCGGTGAGCTGCACGGCGTGCGCTTCGTGGAAACCACGGAGGCGAAGATCTATCGCGGCGAGGACCTGGCCGCCGACAGCCGCACGCTGAAGGTGAACGGCAATGTTATGGCCAGCACCGACGTGACCTTCAACGGCGGTACTGTGGCTGCCGGCGCGCTGGCGGGCCGCTATGTGGTGCTGGGCGGCACCCGCTGCCAGGTGGTGAGCAACACCGACGCGAAGCTGGTGCTGGACAAGACCGTCACCGTGGGCGACAAGGAGGTCATCTACCCCGGCGAAGGCGGCAAGCAGGGCTGCGCCGTGTACGGCTGCCTGTTCCTGGGCAAGGGCGCCTATGGCGTGGTGGACCTGAGCGAGGGCACGGAGGTCATCGTGAAGCCCCGCGGCAGCTCTGGTACCGCCGACCCCCTGGACCAGCGCTCCAGCGTGGGTTGGAAGGGCGTACACGCCGCGGCTATCCTGTACGACGAGTACATGGTGCGCGTGGAGTGCGGCAGCAGCTATTCGGACGAGGATAAGGCGAACTGAGGGGGAAAGCCGGGGCGGTGCGCCGCCCCGGACACCTTTCCCGCAGGAGAGGCTTTTGAAAGCGGAAAGGAGAGGCGATGAAGGAGAAAATGACAACGGTGCTGTTGCCCAGAGGCAGAAAGCAGGAGGAGAATTTTGTCATCGTGTCCGTCAACGGACGCAGCTGGAAGATCATGCGCGGCGTGGAGGTGCGCGTACCGGTGTGCGTGGCGGAGGTGCTGGAAAACGCCGCCATGATGGCGGAGGCGGCCCGGCGCTATGTGGACGAGAGAGCGTCCTGAGGTGACGGCCATGGCAAGGACGACGGCAAAACAGGTGCTGGACCGGGTGGACGCGCTGCTGCCCAATGGGTATGCGCGCGCGGAGAAGCTGCGGTGGCTGGCCCAGGCGGAGGGCTTTGTGCGGCGGGAGCTGTGCCGGGAGACGGGGGAACTGCCGGTGCTGACCGAGGAGACGGAGCTGACGGCGGCGCCGCCCTTTGACGAGCTGTACCGGCACTATGTGGAGGCGCAGGTGCACTATGCCAACGGGGAGACGGCGCGGTACAACAGCGCGGCGGGCCTGTGGAACAACGCGTTTCTGACCTATCGGGACTACCGGGCCAGGACGGCGGCGCCGGAGGGCGGCGCGTCGGCACTGCGGCTGTGCTGAAAGGGGGCGGCGGAGATGTATTTTCCCAAGCTGAAGGCGGCGGCGCAGCAGCGGGCAGGCGTAGAGCAGTTCGGGGGACTGGACCGCCGTCCGGGCAGCGGCGCGGGGAGCCTGGAGCAGATGGAGAACCTGTGGAGCAGCGGGTATCCGGCGCTGGAGACGCGGCCCCTGCGGCGGACGGTGACGCAGCTGGCGAAGCCCAACGGCATGACGGAGAAGGACGGACTGTTCTGGGTGGACGGCACGGCGCTGTATGTGAACGGCGCGAAAACAGGACTGGTGCTGACGGACAGCCGGAAGCAGCTGGTGAGCATGGGGGCGTATCTGCTGATCTTTCCGGACAAGAAGTACATCAATACCCAGGACCTGACGGACTTCGGAAGCATGGAGAACGTGCGGGCCACCACGGGAGAGGTGACGTTCACCCTGTGCGACGGGACGGGGGAGAGCCTGGGCAGCTACGCGGCGGGCACGGAGGCGCCCCAGGAGCCCCGGACGGGGGATCTGTGGCTGGACACGGAGCGATCGGAGAGCGTGATGCGGCGGTATGACGGCAGCACATGGACGGCGCTGACGGAGGTGTACACAAAGATCGCCGCTGTGGGCGTGGGACTGGGCTTCCGCGCCGGGGACGGCGTGACGGTGGCAGGCTGCGGCGCGGCGGAGCTGAACGGCCTGCACATATTGCAGGCGGCGGAGGACGACTGGGTGCTGGTGCCGGCGCTGTGCCGGACACTGGACAGTCAGACGGCGGCGGTGACGGTGATGCGGCTGATGCCGGAGATGGACTTTGTGGTGGAGCAGGGCAACCGGCTGTGGGGGTGCAAGTACGGCATCGTGGACGGTCAGGCGGTGAACGAGATATACGCCTGCGCGCTGGGAGATTTCCGCAACTGGAACAGCTTTGCGGGGCTGAGCACCGACAGCTACGCCGCCGCCAGAGGCTCGGACGGGCCCTTTACCGGGGCGGCGGCCTGCATGGGCGGCGTGGTGTTCTTCAAGGAGAGCTGCATGGAGCGTATCTATCCGGCGGCGGGCGGCGGGCACCAGATCGTGACGGTGCCGTGCAGCGGCGTGCGGAAGGGTGCGGAGAGGACCGTGGCCGTGGCGGACGGTGTGGTGTACTATCTGGGGAACGACGGGGTGTACGCCTTTGACGGAAGTATGCCGGTGTGCGTATCCCGGGCGCTGGGCGACAAGCGGTACACCGGCGGCGTGGCCGGCGGGGAAAGCGGCCGGTACTGGCTGTCCGCCGTGGACGCGGCGGGAGAGACGGAACTGCTGGTGTACGACACGCAGAAGCGGCTGTGGCACCGACAGGACGATACGGCGGCGGTGGCCTTCGCCCAGTGGAACGGGGAGATGACAGTACTGTGCAGCGACGGACGGCTGCTGGATACAAGCGGTACATTGGGAACGGCGGAGACGGGGTTCTCCTGGAGCGCCGAAAGCGGCGACCTGGGACTGTACACGCCGGAGCACAAGTATCTCTCGCGGCTGGAGCTGCGGCTGAAGACGGCGGCCGGGAGCACAGTGAAGGCGTATGTCTGCTATGACGGGGACAACGTCTGGGAACAGGTGGGCGGTGTATCCGGCGAGGTGGGGCAGACCCGCGGCGCGGTGCTGCAGGTGCGGCCCCGGCGGTGCGGACACCTGCGGCTGAAGCTGGCCGGGGACGGACCGTGCCGGGTGTACAGCGCGGCAGCGGTGTATGAGAAGGGAAGTGACGGGCCATGAGCGTGCTTGCCCTGCCGATGGCACCGGCGGGATCGGTGCAGGAGCAGGTGACGCAGCAGTACGCGTATCTGGTGCAGATGGCCCAGCAGCTCAACCTGGCGCTGGGACAGCTGGAGGCGCTGGGCGGCGGGGTCGGAGAGGTCTCCGCCCGGCGGCAGGCCAACGGGCGCTTGGGCACGGCGGCATCGGAGACGGCGGACGGGCAGTATGAGACGCTGCGGAGCATGATCCTGAAGACGGCGGACCAGGTACAGAAGACCACGGCGGCATTGACGGCGAAGCTGGAGGAGGAATATGTGGCGAGCTCGGACTTCGGCAGCTATGTGGCGAAGCTCAGCGCCCAGCTGGAGGCGGCACCGGAAGCGGTGACGCAGTATTACAGCTTTTTCTCCGACCTGCAGGCCAACGTGGAGAAGGTGGACGCGGCCTTTGCGCACTATAAGCTGGACACGGAGGGGTATATCCGCACGGGTATCGTGTACTACGACGGGGCCGCGCCGGTGTACGGCGTGGCTGTGGGGCAGGACCTGACGTGCAGAGAGGTGGACGGCGAAAAGGTGGTGGAGCAGAACAACTTTCGCGCGGTGTTCACCGCCACGCGGCTGTCCTTCTGGCAGGACGCCACGGAGGTGGCCTATGTGTCCAACAACCGGCTGTACATCACGAACATTACGGTGCTGGGCGGTATCGATGTAGGGCAGTGGAGCATGGAGGCGGCGGAGGGCGGACTGGCCTTCCGGTGGATCGGAGGGTGAGTGTGTGAGCTATACGGCGTTGGACAGCATCCAGTGGGGCGGCGTGCCGAAGATCGGCGTCAGCTTCGGCTATGACAGCCGACGCAGCGGCAGCGCGATGCAGTACAGGATCTATGTGACGGTGGCGCCGCTGACAGGGGCATCGTATTTTGGGTACCCTATCTATCTGTCGGTGACGGTGGACGGCGGAAGTGTGTGCAGCGGGCATACGCTGAAGGCGGCATCGCCCAGCCGGTGGAGCAGCGCGATCGAGTACGACAGCGGCTGGGTAACAGCGGCAGGATCGGTGGGCACCGCGCCGCTGGGGATACGGCTGTACAGCGGCTCCGGGTCTGCCAGAGACGACAGCTACGGCTATGCGCTGCCGGTGGAGCGCGTGGAGGACATTGGAGATTTCTCGCTGACGGCGGGGGACGCGGTGATCGGACAGACGGGGACGCTGACGCTGACGCGGCCCGGGTATGGGTATAGCTTTACGTTCAGCTATGTGCTGGGGGCGGCCTCCGGAACGCTGAGCAGCGGCGCGCTGCGGACGGTGAGCAGCAGCGCGGGGCGCGTGGTGTACCAGTGGACGGTGCCGGAGTCGCTGGCCGGGGAGCTGCCGGAGACGACGCACGGCACCGGGACGGTGACGGTGAAGGTGTACAGCGGCGGTACGCCGGTGGGGAGCCTGAGCGCGGCGTTCACGGCCTATGTGCCGGAGACCATGCGGCCCACGGCGGCGCTGACCACGGAGGTGGTAAACGACGGTACGGCAGCGGAGAGCTGGGGCCTGTGTGTGCAGGGCGTCAGCCGGATACGGTACGCGGCGACGGCGGCGGCACAGGGCGGCGCGTCCGTGCGGTCGGTGCAGTTCCGCTTTGCGGGGCAGGAGCTGACCGGCACTGCCGGGACGACGGCGGTCATCGGCATCAGCGGGACGCTGCGGCCCACGGTCACGGTGACGGACAGCCGGGGACGGTCGGCGACGGCGACAGGCGAGGCGGTGACGGTGGCGGCGTACTATCCGCCGGCCATCACGGCGTCTATGGCGGCGCGGTGCGCCGCGGACGGCACAGAGAAGGATGACGGGGCGTATCTGAAGGTGAAGTGCGCGGCACAGTGCGCCGCTGTGCAGGGGCACAATACGGTGGTCCTGCGGGCGCGCTTCCGGCCCGTGGGCGGCGCGTGGAACGGCTATGTGACATTGCTGCCGGGGGCAGAGCAGCTGCTGGGCGGCGGGCTGGACGGCGGGACCTCCTATGAGGTGGAGCTGAGCGCGGAGGACACGGTGGGGAACGTGCGGGTGGTGCGGTATACGGCGGCCACCAGCCGGGTGACGCTGCATCTGCGCGCCGGCGGAATGGGCGCGGCCTTCGGCAAATACGCGGAGCAGGAGGCGTTGGAGTGCGTGTGGCCGGCGGTGTTTTACGGGGATGTGGCGGTATCCGGCGCGCTGACGGTGAACGGACAGACAGTGGAGGCGATGCTGTTTCCGGTGGGCAGCGTGCGCCTGACAGACAGCCCTGCGGCGCCGGAGACACCGGCAGGCGCAGCGTGGGAGAGCGTGGAGACAGGCATCGCCGGCGTGTATGGCTGGCGGCGCACGACATGACGAGGAGGAGAGAGGCATGGCATCGACGTATACGATGGTGGCGTACGGTTCACAGGGCAGCGCGGTGCGGCAGCTGCAGAATGAATTGAACAAGCGGGGGTATAGTCTGGACCAGGATGGTATCTTCGGCAAGAAGACGAGAGCCGCGGTACGGGACTATCAGAAGAAGAACGGACTGACGATGGTGGACGGCATTGCCGGTGACGAGACGTGGGGGAGCCTGCTGTCCGCGCCTACGGCGGCGGAGCAGGCGGCGCAGGCCGCTGCGGCA
>JABLTO010089514.1_pt1 | contig 56989 bp, 69 predicted proteins | sample 7160091 | NCBI WGS metagenome assembly JABLTO01 (sample SAMN14651225, study PRJNA627086) | human gut metagenome | isolation source: feces | host: Homo sapiens
AAAATATAAAAGTCAAGAAGAATCGTTATTTACAATATAGGTGCTCAAAGTATTTATTTTAAATAATTTGTGACAAATGATTGACTAACCTACAACTTGAGTTTTTTATATTTTTCTGATATCTAGACATATAAAGATAATTGTGATAAAATTCCAATAGTTGAATATAAATATATTTGACACAAAAATTAATACCTAATAGAGGGTGATAAAAATGATAAAATTTACAAAAATGGAAGGGTTAGGAAACGACTACGTCTACATGGACGCAATAAATCAAAAGATTGAAAATAGGTCAGAGCTAGCTCGATTTGTTAGCAACAGAAATTTCGGAATAGGTTCTGATGGACTAATTTTAATTGAAAAAAGCGAAGTGGCAGATTTTAAGATGACAATGTTTAATTCAGATGGTTCACAAGCAGAGATGTGTGGAAATGGAATAAGATGCGTGGCAAAGTTTGTTTATGACAAAGGAATGACAGACAAAACAACACTAAAAATTGAAACATTAGCAGGAATCAAAATATTAGAATTAAATGTAGAAGATGGAAAAGTAAAAACAGTTAGAGTTGATATGGGAGAACCAATTTTAGAAGCAAAAAAGATTCCAGTAGTATCAACAGAAAAGCCAGTAAAAAACTTGGTATTGAAAGCTAAAGATAGAGAATTTAAATTTACATGTGTATCAATGGGAAATCCACATGCAATAACAATTGTAGAAGATACAAGCAAATTTGATGTAAAAAAATATGGAGAAGAATTAGAAGTAAACAAAGCTTTTCCAAGAAGAACGAATGTAGAATTTGTTCAAATAATAGATAGAAATACAATAAAAATGAGAGTATGGGAAAGAGGTGCAGGAGAGACACTTGCATGCGGTACAGGAGCATGTGCAACAGCAGTAGCTTGCAATCTAAACGGATTAACAGATAGAAAAGTTACAATTGAATTATTAGGTGGAAACTTAGAAATAGAATGGAATAAAGAAAATAATCATGTATATATGACTGGACCTGCAACAACAGTGTTCGAAGGGGAACTTATAGAACAAGGAGGCATATTATGAGTTATATAAACGAAAATTTTTTAGAATTACAAGACAGTTATTTGTTTTCAACAATAGCTAAAAAAGTTGCTGAATATTCTTCACAAAATCCAGACAAAAAAATAATAAAGCTAGGAATAGGAGATGTTACGAGACCAATTGTACCAGCTTGTATAGAGGCTATGCATAAAGCAGTTGATGAAGTTGCAACTCAAGATGGATTTAAAGGATATGGACCAGAACAAGGATATGAATTTTTAAGAGAAGCAATCTCAAATGAATATAGAGAAAAAGGAATTGATATAAAACTAGATGAAATATTTGTATCAGATGGAGCCAAATGTGACTGTGGAAATATTGTAGACATTTTTGCAATAGACAATAAAGTAGCAATTACAGACCCAGTATATCCTGTATATTTAGACACAAATGTAATGTCTGGCAGAAGTGGAAAGTTTAACAAAGAGACAGGAAAATATGAAAAAATAGTATATTTGCCAGTAAATAAAGAAAATGACTTCAAGCCGCAATTGCCAAAAGAAAAAGTAGATATAATTTATCTATGTTTTCCAAACAATCCAACAGGAACTGTGATAACAAAAGAAGAATTAAAAAAATGGGTGGATTATGCAATAAAAAACAAAGCAGTAATATTATATGATTCAGCATATCAAGCATTCATAACAGAAGAAAACATCCCTAGAAGTATATATGAGGTTGAAGGTGCGAAACAAGTTGCAATAGAATTCAAAAGTTATTCAAAAACAGCAGGTTTTACAGGATTGAGATGTGGATATATAGTGGTTCCAAAACAAGTAAAAGGATATACTAAAAATGGTGAAGAAGTAGAGCTTAACAAGTTGTGGAATAGAAGAACTTGCACAAAATTTAATGGTGCATCATACATAATTCAGAGAGCAGCCGAGGCAATATATACCGAAGAGGGGCAAAAACAAATAAAAGAAAATATTAATTATTATTTAGAAAATGCAAAAATAATAAGAGAAGGATTACAAGAAGCAGGATATGAAGTATATGGAGGAATTAATGCACCATATATTTGGCTAAAAGTTCCTGATGAATTAACATCTTGGGAATTCTTTGACAAATTACTAAAAGAATACAATATAGTAGGAACACCTGGAAGCGGCTTTGGACCTAGTGGAGAGGGCTATTTCAGATTAACTGCTTTTGCAACTAGAGAAAATACAATCGAGGCAATGAATAGACTAAAATAATTTGAATAAATAGAATTTTAGGTCATATAATTAAAAGAAGCGGAGGATTGTAATATGATAAAATTAGGAATTGTTTATGGTGGTGTATCAACAGAACATGATATATCAGTAATGTCTGCAAAGTCAGTTATAGAGAATCTAGATAAAGAAAAATATGAGATACATGAAATATATATAAACAAGTATGGAAAGTGGTATGAGGTCATAGACAATGAAAAAGAAGAAATTTATAATTTGATATGGGCACTAAAAAAATTGGATGTAGTGTTTCCGATTTTACATGGCCTTGGAGGAGAAGATGGAACAATACAAGGAATGTTAGAAATGCTACAAGTTCCATATGTGGGCTGTAAAGTACTAGCGTCAAGTGTGGGCATGGATAAAGTATACACAAAGATTATTTTTGAAAAGGCCGGAATTCCAGAAGCACCATATGTATATATAAAGAAAAAAGAGAATGGATACATAATAGTAAATGAGAATTTTGAAGAGGAAGAATTCAAGGTGGAAAGTATAACTAAAAAATTGAATTATCCAATGTTTGTAAAACCATCAAATTCTGGTTCATCGGTAGGAGTAAAAAAGGCTACTAATAATGAAGAACTAAAAATGGCAATTGAAAATGCAGGTCAGTATGATAACAAAATTTTAATAGAGCAAGGAATAAATGCAAGAGAAGTGGAATGTGCGATTTTGGATGGAACAGAAGTAAGAGCTTCAACTGTTGGTGAAATAATATCAGCTGAAGAATTTTATAGTTTTGATGCAAAATATAACATTCCAGAGTCAAAAACAATAATTCCAGCAGATATTTCTAAAGAACAGATTGAGCAAATTCAAAAACTTGCGATAAGAGCATTTAAAGCAATAGATGGAAGAGGATTAGCTAGAGCAGACTTTTTTATGGAAAAGGATACAAATAAAATATATATAAATGAAATTAATACAATGCCAGGTTTTACAAAAATAAGTATGTATCCAAAATTATTTGAATCAGTTGGAATTAAATATTCTGAACTTTTAGATAAACTAATAGCAAATGCAATAAAAGATTAAAAAAGATGCAAATATATTGAACCCCAGTTATTAGACTTTTGTGCTTAATAATGGGGTTCACTTTATATAGACACCTTAAAATTATTTTTTTGGAACAATCTCATATTTAACTTTAAAATAGTTGAATTTATCAAGTTCATTAGAAGACAAACAATCAAGATAAATATCAAGTTGGTCCAAATTGCTACAAGCTGTTATTACAGCAGGATTAAGAGAACTATTAAAAACAACTTCTGTAGCAAGACTTATGCTATCAAAAACAGAAGCTTTTTCTTTTTTTCTCATTAAATTATAAGCCTCTTTAAATCTTGACTTAGATGAATTTTTGTATTTATCAATTGGGAAAGTATATTCACCATCAATTACATCTTGAATGTTAGAATAACTTTTATTTTTATCAAGAATTTTTTCAACATCTTCTATTTTGTAAGGTAATACAACTTTACCTTGAGTTTCTGAAATCAAAAGTACATCACTATCTTTAGGTTGTTCATCAGATTTTTCCTCATCATTAGAGTCTTTGTCTGAATTTTTTTCAGAAGCCAAAGAAACTTCCAATTCAGAAATATTAACACCTAAATTAGTTAAAACATTTTTTAAATCTTGTAAGATATTTTTTAAATCTTCTAAATTAGTTTCATTATTTTCAACTTTTTCATTTTTTTCGATTTTTGTAGCTTTAGTAGTAGTTTCAACTACATCTTTTTTTTGCTCTTGTTTTTTTGCTGAAGCTTTTGCCATTAGTATACCTCCTTATAATATAAACTCCATATATGATAATATTTTTTTGTGAAAATTTCAAGGTTTTTTTGAGAAAAATTATTAAATCTGCACCGAAAAAAAGCGATCTCAGGTGTGCAATGCACGGAAAAAAAGCGATCTAAAATGTGCAAAAATATAGAATAAAACCAAAAGATGTGATAAAATATAACAAGAAAAACAAGAGATTCAAAAAACAGTTAAAGCAAACAAACAGTCAAAGAAAGGAAAGGAATCGAAAATGGCACAAGCACAAGAAAATAAAGAAACACAAGAACCAAAAAAGAGCAGAAAAATAGGAGATGTATTTAGCGATTACAAAACAAATAGTAACATAGCAGATGCGATGATAACAAAAATGAACTTAATAAAAAAAATAAATACATTAGAATTAGGCATGGCATCTGATGAATATATAGAAATAAAGGAAATATGGTATTTGGAAAAATTTTTAAGAGAAAGATTTCAATTTGGACAAGTACATATGATAATAACATATGCAGAAGGCACATACATAAAAAGAGTAGATGACGAATGGGAAAACTTGATATGTTACATGGCACATAAATATCCACTAATGAGGCCATTATTGCTATTAAAAAGTAAAGTTGAATTAACAGAAAAAGATGTAAATGTATATATGCAAATAAAAGGAGCAGACTTTTTAAAAGCAAGAAAACTAGATAGAGAGCTAGAAAATGTAATACACAATTTATTTGGAAAAAAATACATTGTAAATATAGAAGAAAAAATCACAGAACAAGAAATGAAAGCTTTTCAAGAAAAAACAAAAGAAATTGAAGAACAGGCAGTACATGAGGCGATGAGAGGAATGGAAATAAGAACACATCAAGAAGGACAACACAATAATGCTTCAGAACTGCAAGGAATGCCTTCAATATCAACAATGTCAGAAAGCACAACAGGAGAAATGCCACCAATTCCAGAAGGACCATATAATGATGTAGATTATGCTATGCCATCTGTAGATGAAAATGGATATGTACTAGAAATGGAAGAGTTACCACAGGCAGAAGACATAATATTTGGAAAGGCATCAAGAGCAAAAGAAAAGAAATTAAAAATAAAAGAAATTGATGCAAACTCAGGAAGAATTACATTAGAAGGTAGAATAGTAAACAGTGAATGTAGAGAGACCAAAACTGGAAAAGGAATGTTAATATTTGAAATTTATGATGGAACAGGAGTTATTACATGTAAATCATTTGCGGAAGATGCAACTAAAGGAAATGAAATACTAGAAAAAATGAAATCAGCAAAAGCTATAAAAACAACGGGAAAAGCAGGATTAGATGCATATGCAGGAGACATCACTGTAATGGCAAATATTATAGCAGAAATAAGTGATGAAGGATTGCCACCAATTCCAGAAGAAGATGACAGTTCGCCATTAATCTTAGGTTCAGCACCAGTGATAAAAGAGCCATTAGTAAAAATAGCTGACCTTAATCCAGAGTCTGGAAGTGTATGTATAGATGGCGAAATTCAAGCAATGGAAGATAAAGAGACAAAATCAGGAAAAGTAATTTTAAGTATAGATATATATGATGGAACAAGTACCATGACATGTAAAGCATTTTTGCCAGGAAATAGTGCAAAAAAAATAATAAAGCGTTTAGGCTCAACACCTGCTATAAAACTTGCGGGAAAAGCACAAATGGACACATTTTCAAATGAATTAACAGTAATGGCAAATACGATTATGGTATCAGAGCCAAAGCCAAAAACAGTGAGAATGGATAATGCGGAAGTAAAGAGAGTAGAACTACATATGCATACCAAAATGAGTGCAATGGATGCAATGACATCAGCAACAGACTTAATAAAAAGAGCGATGAAATGGGGAATGAAATCAATTGCAATTACAGACCATGGAGTTGTACAAGCATTTCCAGAAGCATATCATTTACTAGGAAGAGACAATCCAGATATGAAAGTTATTTATGGTGTAGAAGCATATTTAGCACCAGATAAAGAAAATTCAGTAACAAACGCTAAAGGTCAACCACTTGACACCACATATTGTGTACTAGACTTAGAAACAACAGGATTTTCAGCAGTTACAGAAAAAATAACAGAAGTAGGAATAATGAAAGTTAAAGATGGAAAAGTAATAGATGAATTCAGTTGCTTTGTAAATCCAGAAAAGCCAATTCCACAAAGAGTTGTAGAAGTTACTAATATCACAGATGAAATGGTAAAAGATGCAGAAACAATAGATAAAGTATTCCCTAAAATATTAGAATTTTTAGGAGATTCAATAATTGTTGCACATAATGCCAAATTCGATGTAGGCTTTTTAAAGCAAAATGCAAAAGTTTTGGGATATGATTTTGACTACACAGTTCTGGATACTCTAACACTTGCAAAAGATGTATTCCCCAATATGAAAAAATACAAACTAGGTAAAATTGCAGATGAATTAGGAATAAAAGTAGAAGTAGCACATAGAGCATTAGATGATGTTGATACAACAGTAAAAGTATTTAATGTAATGTTAGACAGATTAAGAGATAGAGGTGTTACTACAGTTGAAGAGATTGATACAAAAGGAAGAGATGAAGAAGCAAAAAAAGAAGAATATAAAAAATTAAATACATATCATGCCATAATTTTAGCTAAAAATTATATAGGATTAAGAAACCTTTACAAACTAGTATCATTATCACATTTACATTATTTTTACAAGAGACCACGTATCTTAAAAAGCTTGTACAAAAAATATTCAGAGGGTTTAATATTAGGTAGTGCTTGTGAAGCTGGAGAATTATATCAAGCAATAGAACTTGGAAAATCAGATGAGGAAATAGAAAATATTGCAAGAGATTATGACTATCTAGAAATTCAGCCAATAGGAAATAATGACTTCTTAGTAAGAAATGGAGTAGTACCAGATAGAGAATATCTAAAAGATATAAATAGAAAAATTGTTGCATTAGGAGAAAAATTAGGAAAGTTAGTTGTAGCAACGTGTGATGTCCACTTCATGGACCCTCAAGATGAAGTATATAGGCGTATATTAGAAGCAGGGCAAGGATATAAAGATGCAGATGAGCAAGCACCATTATATTTAAGAACAACAGAAGAAATGCTTAAAGAATTTGAATATTTAGGCAAAGAAAAAGCATATGAAGTAGTAGTAACAAACACAAACAAAGTTGCAGATATGTGTGACAGGATAGACCCAATATCACCAGAAAAATGCCCTCCACATATACCTGGATGTGAAGAAGATATCAAGAATATAGCATATAAAAAAGCACATGAGCTATATGGAGATACATTACCAGAAATTGTTCAAACTAGACTAGACAAAGAACTAAATTCAATAATTAGTAATGGATATTCTGTAATGTATATTATAGCTCAAAAATTAGTATGGAAATCCAATGAAGATGGTTATATTGTAGGTTCAAGAGGGTCTGTTGGTTCATCACTTGTAGCATTTATGACAGGTATAACAGAAGTAAATTCATTAAAACCACATTATAGATGCCCTAATTGTAAATACTCTGAATTTGAAGATTATGGAGTAGGAAATGGATTTGACTTACCAGATAAAGACTGTCCAAAATGTGGTACAAAAATGGCAAAAGATGGAATGGATATCCCATTCGAAACATTCTTAGGATTCAATGGAGACAAAGAGCCAGATATTGACTTAAACTTCTCTGGAGAATATCAAGCAAAGGCACATAAATATACAGAAGTAATATTTGGAAAAGGAACATGTTTTAAAGCAGGAACAGTAGGTACAGTTGCAGAGAAAACTGCATTTGGATATGTAAAAAAATATTTTGAAGAAAGAAACATACCAGTAAATAAGGCAGAAATTGCAAGACTATCAGTAGGATGTACAGGAATAAAAAAAACAACAGGTCAGCATCCAGGGGGAATTATAGTAGTACCTAAAGGAAGAGAAATATATGAATTTACACCTGTACAGCATCCAGCAGATGACCCAAATTCAGATATAATAACAACTCATTTTGACTATCACTCAATAGATGGAAACTTGTTAAAATTAGATATATTGGGACATGATGATCCTACAGTAATTCGTATGTTACAAGATATTACAGGGATTGCACCAACAGAAATCCCATTAGATGATAAAGAAACAATGTCAATATTCAATTCAACAAAAGCATTAGGGGTAACACCAGAACAAATCCATTCAGAAGTAGGAACATTTGGAATACCTGAATATGGAACAAAATTTGCAAGAGGCATGCTTTTGGATACACACCCAACAACATTTGATGAATTGATACGTATATCTGGATTATCACATGGTACAGATGTATGGTTAGGAAATGCGCAAACATTAATAGAACAAGGAGTAGTAACATTACAACAAGCAATCTGTTGTAGGGACGACATAATGATATATCTAATTCAAAAAGGTTTACCACCAGATAAATCATTCAAAATAATGGAAGCAGTACGTAAAGGAAAAGTTGCAAAAGGCAAAGAACCGAAATGGAAAGACGAATATATTCCACTAATGAAAGAACATAATGTGCCGGACTGGTATATAAAATCATGTGAGAAAATAAAGTACATGTTCCCAAAGGCGCATGCGGCAGCATATGTAACCAATGCATTCAGAATAGCATGGTTCAAGGTGCATATTCCATTAGCATATTATGCAGCATATTATACAATCAGAGCAAAAGCATTTGATGCAGAAGTAATGATAAATGGAAAAGAAAAAGTAAAAAATAAAATGAAAGAAATAGACATGATGGGAAATAATGCAACACCAAAAGATAAAGATATGTATGATGACTTAGAAATAGTCTTAGAAATGTATGAAAGGGGCTTAAGGTTTTTACCAATTGATTTATACAAGTCACATGCGACAAAATTCCAAGTAGAAGGAGATTGTTTGCGTCCACCATTAAATAGTATAGCAGGACTTGGTAATGTTGCAGCAGAAAGTATAATGAATGCGCGTAAAGACGAAAAATTCATGTCAATAGACGATATGAAAATTCGTGCAAAAATAGGAGACTCTGTAACCGAATTACTAAAACAATTTGGTTGTCTTGAAGGAATGAGCCAAAGCAATCAGCTGAGCTTATTCGGCTGATTTTGCACACTTGAGATCGCTTTTTTTCGGTGCAATTTTGCACACAAAAAAAGCGAGATAATCGGTGCATTGCACACAAAAAAAGCGAGATAATCGGTGCAGAAGGGAGCAAATAAAAAATGCAATTAGCAGATATTTTTTCAACAAGAAACATATTAATATATTTATTTATAATAAACTTAGTTGGTTTTTACATGATGTGGTCAGACAAAAGAAAAGCCAAATGGGGAAAATGGAGAATTCCAGAACAAACACTTTTTATAGTAACAGCTTTAGGGGGAGGAATAGGAACAATTGCAGGAATGTATACATTTCATCATAAAACCAAGAAGCTAAAATTTACAATAGGATTACCTACAATATTGATTTTGGAAATTATATTAGTTATATATTTAAAATTTTTCTAGTTACATAAAAACAAAAATAAAAAGTGAACAATTGTAAAAAAAAATTATCAACATATAAATGTGAATAACGTGTAAACGAAATGTTACTGTTTTGAGTTATTCACAGAGTTATCCACATTATCCACAACTTGCGGATGATGAAGAAAATCTGAAAACTGTAAACTGAATTGAATACATAAAATTAAAAATAAAACTGAATGCTTATTCTAAAAAACAAAAAAACTTGCATTAAATTAAATAAAATTATATAATACCATTTATAAAAGAAGATAGGTGAAAAAATATGAATAAAACAAAAAGAAAGATATTTGAGACGTCAATGAAATTATTTGCAGAAAAAGGATATGATGCAACTAGTATAGAAGAAATCACAGCAACTGTTGGGGTAGCAAAAGGAACATTATATTATCATTTCTCAAGCAAAGAAGAGATATTTAATTTTTTGATAGAAGAAGGGATAAAATTATTGCAAAATAGTGTAGATATAAAAACTTCAAAACACAATAATTATATCGACAAAATAAAAGCAATTGTTCTAATTCAAATAAAAATTGTAGCAAAATATGAAGATATAATAACAATAATCTTAAGCCAATTTTGGGGCAATGAATCGAGAAATAAAAAATGTCAAGACCATGTATATGATTATATAGGGCAAATCGAGAAAATTGTACAAGAAGGAATTGAAAAGGGAGAAATAAAAAACGGTGATGCAAGAGCGATTGCATCAGAAATATATGCATTAATATGTTCAACATTAGTATATAAAAAACGTGAGGGAGAATATATGGATGTAATGCAATTATACCATGAATACGAAAATACTGTAATTAATGGATTAAGAATAAAGTAATAAAAGAAAGGGGTAGCTATAGTGGAAATTAAATCGAGAAAAATGAAATTTACAGATTTGAAAGATATGCTAAAACAAACAGGAGAAGCTTATGGAGACAGACCAGCATATATTTTTAAAACAGAAGAAAAGGAAAAATTCAAAACAATAACACATAAAGAATTCAGAGATGAAATAAATGCATTAGGAACAGTTTTAATAAACATGGGATTAAAAGATAAAAGAATAGCAGTAATCTCAGAAAACAGATATGAATGGGAACTTTCATATTTAGCAGTAGCAGCAGGAGTTGGAGTTATAGTACCACTAGACAAGTCATTGCCTGATAATGAGCTTGAAAGTTTAATTCTTCGTTCACAAGTTGAGGCAATAACATATTCATCAAAATATGACGCAATAATGAATATTCTAAGAGAAAAGAAAAATACCAACTTAAAATATTTTATCTCTATGGATTTAGCAGAAAATACACAAGGAATTTATGCTGAAAAATCATTGATAGAAAAAGGAAAAAAACTATTAAAAGAAGGAAAAAAAGAATATCTAGATGCAAAAATTGATGCTGATAAAATGGGAATAATGCTATTTACATCAGGAACAACTGCAATGTCAAAAGCAGTAATGTTATCACATAAAAATTTGGTAACAAATGTTATGGACATAATCCAAAGATTTGATTTATATGAAGATGATAGATTTTTGTCATTTTTACCATTACATCATGTATTTGAATGTACAGTGGGATTCTTATATCCGATATCAATAGGTGGTTCAATTGCATTTTGTGAAGGTGTAAAACATATGGCAGATAATATCAAAGAATTTGGTATTACTGCAATGATATCAGTTCCAGCAGTTTTTGATATAATTTACAGAAAAGTAATGAAAACAATTGAGAAAAAAGGCAAAATGCAAAATTTAGAAAAGGGAAAGAAAATCTCACAACTATTATTAAAAGTAAAAATTGACCTAAGAAAACAACTATTCAAAGAAGTACATGAAAGTTTAGGCCCAAAACTAAGATTGGTAGTAACAGGTGGAGCTGCACTAGACTCAGAAACAGAAAAAGGATTTAATGACTTAGGTTTTGATGTTGAGCAAGGATATGGATTAACAGAAACAGCACCAGTAATTGCAGCAGAGACTCCAAAATGTAGAAGATTAGGCTCAATAGGAAAGAAATTCCCAAGTGTAGAAGTAAAAATTGATAATCCAGATGAGGAGGGAATTGGAGAATTAATGGCCAAAGGTTCATCAATAATGTTAGGATATTATGAAAATGAAGAAGCAACAAAAGCAGCGTTAGATGACGATGGATGGTTCCACACAGGAGATTTAGCAAGAATAGACAAGGATGGATTTATATATATTTCAGGAAGAAAAAAAAGTGTAATCGTATTAAATAATGGTAAAAATGTATTCCCAGAAGAAATTGAAACTTTATTAAATAAAGTTGAAGGAATAAAAGAATCATTTGTTTATGAGAAAAAAGAAAACGATGGAGATGTTAAAGTTTGCGTAGAAATTGTTTATGATAAAGAATTGATTAGAGAGTTATATAACATAGATGGAGAAGAAAGTATAAAAGAATTTTTATGGGAAAAAGTAAAAGAAGTAAATAAATTAATGCCAAAATATAAATATGTGAGAGAAATGATAATAACAGAAGAACCATTAGTAAAAACAACTACTTTAAAAATTAAAAGACATGAAGAATTGAAAAAGGTTTTAAATAAATAAAATATAAAAAGGTCCTAGTTCGAATGAAGAAAAAGGATCTTTTTCTTTTTAAAGTATAAAAAACAAAAAAATAGCAAATATTACAAAAATATTACAAATGTAATTAAAATGTAACATAAAAATAAATTAAAAAGTATTGAGCTTTTAATGAAGCTGTTGTATAATAAAAAAGAATTTAATTATTTGACTACATAGGAAAAGGAGGAATTTGCATGTCTAGAAAGTCAGGCATAGTAAATGTGAGAATGGTAATCACTGAAGAGAAAATACTATCCAATATAGATAAAGTACAAAAATTAATAAATCCAAAAAGCAAGAAGCAAATAGTTCAATTAGATGATGATACATATTTCAAAGACTTAATTGAATCTATAAAAGCTTATTTAATAGAATATCCAAAGAAGAAAAACTTTCCTGCAAGTGTATATAAAGCAGCTTATGGTTTAGTTGAATATGCGACTATACAATTCGAGGAGAATACTAAAAAGGTTGAAGAATTAATAAGACAAAGAGAAGAAAATATAGCTTTAGCCGGAACATTAAGAGAACTCGTAGAAGCAGTAGAAAACAAAGATTCAGAATGGAAAGATAAAGTTGAAGAAAATAAAGGACTGTTTTCAGAAGATTTAATAGATACTTTAAAATTAGTTGGAAAAGATAGAAGTAGGAGAAGTCAGAATTATAAAGATGCCATAAAATTATTAAATGCAAGAGTAAGTAATCTTGAAACGAATTTACATATCGAAATAGACATGGAAAGAACAGAAGATAAATCAAAAGCTTTGAGTTATATAGGAATTGAAATTGCTGATGCCCTAAAAGACATTCCAAGACCAGCAGACTTAATAATAGAGGAAACGCCGGAAGAAGAAACAGAAACACCAGTAGTTGAAGAAATCCAGGTAGAAAAAAAGAAAGCTAAAAAGACAACTAAAGCAGCTACTGCAAAAACAGCTAAAAAGAAAGCAAATATAGAAGAAGCAGCAGTAGTAGAAGAGGTTGAAGCAAAACCTAAGGCAAGAGCTAAGACTAAAGCAAAAGCTGAAAATGTAGAAGTTATAGAGACTAAGGCAAAAACAAAAGCCACAAAATCTACAAGAGTAGTGAAAGCAGAACTTATAGATGTAGTGCCAGAAATAGAAGAAGCTAAAAAACCGGTTAAAAGATATGTTAGGGTAAAAGGCTATAGAGTTAATGCAATAAAAGAAAATGAAGAACCTAAAGAGGAAAAAGTAGAAATAATCAAAGAACAACCAAAACAAGAAGTTGTACCAAAGAAAAAAGTTTCACAACTCATTAAGATTGAGGAAAATGAAGAAGATACAGAAGTTGATGAACAACAAGCTATACAAGATTATCAAGAATCAGTTACATTTGAGAAAAAGCCTTCTTTATGGCAAAGAATCAAAAATAGCAAATTGGGAAGAGTTGTTTCATATGTACTTAAAATTAGAATTAGAATTGAATTACCAAATGCTTTACCAGAAGGTAGAGGAGAAGAATAAATATAAGAATATAGCTAGAAATATTGAATATGAATTGGCTATATATCAATAGTTGAGGTAGAAATCTTTATAAGTTTCTACCTCAGTTTTTGCTCCATTTTATGTTTAAAATATATTTATAACAAAATTTAAAGAAATTCACTAAAAAAACTTGACAAATTGTAAAAATCATATTAAAATATGTAATGTGCTCACAAATGAGCTACAAGATGGTGGATGTAGCGTAGTTGGTTAACGCGCCAGTTTGTGGCACTGGAGACCGTGGGTTCGAGTCCCATCTTCCACCCCATACTTTTAATTTTATATTGGGCTGTAGCCAAGCGGTAAGGCACCAGACTTTGACTCTGGCATGCGCTAGTTCGAATCTAGCCAGCCCAACCAGTAATATCAAGACTTTCAAGAAATTGAGAGTCTTATATTTTTGCTAAAAACAAGCTTACTTGTCCAAAACTTGTCCAAAGCGCAAGTACAATACAGAATAAAATAGAAAAAGATAAGCATTAGCTTATCTTTATATAAGGAGTAAAAACTTCATCAATTTTATTTGCAATTTCTTTTTTGTTTTGTGTATAATGATGAGTATAGTGCATAGTTGTTGTAATTGTTGAGTGACCAGCGTTACTTTGAACATCAACTAATTCAGCACCATTTTCAAGCAATGCAGTTATATTAAGATGACGCAATTTATGATAAGTCACTTCTGGAAATTTGAAATCAGGATTATTTTTTTTATTATTTTTGATATATCTGTCTATAACTTTTTTAAAAGTTGCACTAATATAATTTACTTTTATAGGTTGTCCATTGTCCATAACGCAAAGAAATTTTGAATCCATATATTTATCTTGTAACATTTCTTTATTACGAACTTGTCTTTTTTCGTCTAATTTTATTATTTCCATTAATAATTTAGGTAAATACAATATTCTTGTTGAAGATTTATTTTTATTACGCTTTTTAAATATTGTTGTATTTCCACATCTTACTCTTGAAGCATTAATTATAATTCTAACATTTTCTTTGTCTAACTTGCTTTTTAATAAAGCACAGGTTTCACTTCTTCTTAAACCAAGAAACATTGCAAACGCAACTGGTAACATTAAAGGAGTATTCATAAATAGATTCAAAATGATAATAGCTTGTTCTGGAGTTATTGTTGAATCTTCTTCAAAAATAACATCTTCTTCAAAGTTTTCAATATCTTCAATAACTGTATCCTTAAATTTTTCTTTTTCATCTTTGGGGATAGTGGTATTTAAGCAGATATTGCTTTGGAGCCTTTTGGTGCTGACAAAGTAAGTAAATATACCAGAAATTTGTGCTTTATGATGATCTACGCTAGAATACGATAGATTTCTTTTATATTTGTTTTTCTTTTTATCAAATTCTTTTTCTAAATCAAATCTGAGATATTTATAGTATTCATTTATGATATCTATACCTTGTGGACTAGAAATCGTTTTAAATGGAATATGACCAAGAATAGGTTTTAAATAATTCTCATTTATTGTTTTGTAACTAGCAGATGTATTGGGTTCACAATTGTTTGCAACATAATTTTCCATCCATTCGTCAATTGCTTCAGAAAAAGTAATGTTTGGAATATTTATAAATGTATTATTGTTTATTTCGGTTTGAACTTTAGCTTTATAGTTTGTAGCATCAGATTTCTTAGAGAATGTTTCAAGGGGGTCTCTTTTTCTACTTCCATTGACAATACCATAATCTACAAAAACAGTGTAACTATTTCCTTTCTTTAATTTATTTGTTCTAATACTAACTTTCATAATAAAATACCTTCTTTCTAGATTTTTACTAAATCTCTTGAAAAAAGGTTTATTAATATGCTATAATAAGTAGCATAAAGAGACCTTGTTTCAAGGAATTTTTATGTGTGAGAAATATGTACCTTGTCGCAAACTAGTCATATTTCTCTTTTTTTATTTTGTGTTATTTAAAGTTTTAAATAATGCCCATAATTCTATTATCGTAATAATAATACCTGGAAGAAAAAAACCAATCCAATATGATATAGGATAAAATGAAATATCTATATTTTCTGATGTATAAACCCCGTTAATACTAAAGAAATGGTAAACGAATATTATCATAAAGGAAATAGTTCTTATAGTATTATTGGTTTTGTTTTTTTCTTGTATATATTCAGATAACAAACAGACTGAAAAGAATATGATTAATACAATCCATAGCATGACGGTAACCTCCTTTATTAAAATTCTCTTTTTAATTGCTTTACTATTCCAACTATAGTGACAGGTATAGTTTTCATTTCATCATAAGTAAAGATTAATGGCTCATAATTAGTGTTTAACGGTTGTAATAAAATACTGCTATCACTCTTTTTGCCTTTTTTTATTGTAGCTTCATCTCCGTTTATAATTGCAACAACTATATCTCCATTTTCAAAATCATTTTGCTTTTTTATTATAACTATATCATCTTCTATAAGAACAGGGGACATTGAATCACCATGCACTTTTAATGCAAAATATTCCTGACCGTCCTTAACTATTTCTTTTTCAACATCAACATATCCTGTCCAGTTTTCTTGTGCCATATAATCATAGCCAGCTTTTACTGTTCCTAAAAGTGGTATTTTTACCAAATCTGTATTTGAAACATACATAGCTCCAATATTTTTTAATTGTTCTGATACTGAAGCAGTGTTTTTTTCCATTGGGACATCATAGCCAGCCAACCATGCTGGATCAACATTATAATAATCTGCCAATGTTTCCAATATAGGAAGCTTTATTTTTTCAGTTTCACCATTTTCCCATCTTAAAACAGTACTTTTGTGAACATCTACTTTTTTACCAGCTTCTTCTAGTGTTATTTTTTTTCTTTCACGAGCTTCTTTTAATCTTTTTCCTACTTTTTCAAAAATAATTTTTCCCATAGTAAAATCTCCTAACTAAATAGATTATAACATATTTTACAACTTTTGCAACAATTTTTGCAAAAAATATAAAAAAAGTTGCAAAATGCTATTGACAATTAAAAAAAATAATGTATAATAATATCAAAGTTGCAAAAAGCAACAAAGAAAGGAGAAATAAAAAATGGTAAATACGGCTAAGATAAAAGGTAGAATAGTGGAAAAGCAAAAAACAATTCAATCCATTGCACCAAAGATACCCTGTACTCCATATACTCTTGGGCAGAAGATATCAAACGAAACACCTATGAACTTAGAAGAAGCAATTATACTAAGTAATGAATTGGATATAACAAAAGAAGAATTTGCAGAATTTTTTTTACAACAAAAGTTGCAAAATACAACTAAATAAACGCGACAAGGTACAAAGAAGAGAGGAGATGAGGAGATGGAAGAGATAAGGTCAAGATATTACACAGTTCAACAAATAAAAAAATTAGAAGGCTGTGGAAAAGATAAAGCTTATGAAATAGCGAGTGAATTACCGCATGAAACACGAGGAAGGCAAATATTTGTATTTGCTGAAGACTACGATAATTATTATCAACAAAAAAGAAAAAAGGCTTTAGAAGAAAGTAACTTTGTCAAAATGCAAAGTTCAAATATATATCAAATTAGAAAATTTAATTAGGAGGAAAACAAATGAAAAATACAATAAGAGGAATTATATTTTGGATCATAGCATTAGCATTTATATTTGTAATGTGGACGATAGCAGAAACATTATCAAAAATAGTAACAATAAATGCAATAATGAATTTAGTTTATGTATTGCTACCAGCATGCATTGTATACATATTAAAAAATTTTTAGGAAGGAAGTGAGAAAGATGTTTAATAGAAAACAAAAAGAAATTGATAGTTTAAATGCAAGATGTGTTGAATTAGCAAGAATGGTAAAAGGCAAAAATGAAGAGTTAAAAATTCAAAGACATAACAATGAATTAATAATGCAAGAAAATGAAAAAGCAAAAGAAGAGAACAGAGCTTTAAGAAACGAAATAGACGAATTAACAGACATAGTAAAAAGAATTAATCTATTAGTAGCATACGATGGCTATGAAAACAACGAAGCATTTAGAAGAAAACTAAAAGAGCTAACAAGCGACTACCAATCAATTTGTTAACTCAAATCAAACACTTATATAAACATATGATTCTATTTAATTATAGCAAAAAATTAAATAGAAATCAAGAGGGAGAGAAAAGATGGAAGATGACGGAGACATATTCGCATTAATAAAAGAAGAGTGCGAAATAAACGATAAATGGGAGGAAGAAAGATGAGTAGTTTATACGAATTAAATGAAAAATGGAAACAAATATCAGATATGTTGTATGAAGAAGAAATTGATGAACAGTGTATCTTAGATACTTTAGAGAGTATAGAAAGTGAAATAGAGGATAAAGCAGATAACTATGCGAAAATGATAAAAAATCTAATTGCTAGTTCGGAGGCAAAAAAAACTGAAGCTAAAAAGATGTTAGAAAAAGCAAAAATAGAAGAAAATAGAGCTAAGCTATTAAAAGACAATTTGGAACAAATAATGAGAGAAACAGGAAAAACAAAATTTAAAACACAATTATTTAGTTTTAATATTCAAAAAAATGGTGGAAAAGAACCATTATGGACTATTGAAGATTTACGTTTAATTCCGTGGGATTTCTTAAAAAAAGAACCAGATAATACTAAAATTAGAGAATTATTACAAACTCAGGAAGTAAGTTGGGCTAGATTAGAACCTCGTGGAGAAAGTTTAGTTATAAGATAAAGGTAGGTGAAAAAAGTGGGAATACCAGTATTAGTAATTCGGAAAAAGTGGTAGTGGTAAATCAACAAGCTTAAGAAATTTTAAAGAAAAAGAATTAGCATTAATAAATGTAATAAAAAAGCCATTACCATTTAGAAAAAAATTTGAAAGTACTATTAGTACAGATGAATATCCAACTATAATTAAAGCTATTTTTAATACCAAAAAGAAAGCAATAGTTATAGATGATGCAGGATATTTGATAACAAATCATTTTATGAGTAAACACAGTTCGTGCGGAGGTGGAAATGGTGTATTTAATTTATACAATGAAATAGGAGATCATTTTTGGGGATTAATTGAGTTTGTAAAGAATAAATTGCCAGATGACAAGATTGTGTATTTTATTATGCATGAAGATAAAAACGATTTTGGAGATATAAAACCAAAGACAATAGGCAAATTATTAGATGAAAAAGTATGTATAGAAGGAATGTTTACAATAGCTTTAAGATGTATGGTTGACAATAATAAACACTATTTTAAAACTCAAAGTGATGGGACTGATATATGCAAGACACCACTGGAAATGTTTGAAGATAAAGAGATTGACAATGATCTGAAGCTAGTAGATACAACTATTAGAGAATATTATGAATTAGGAAAGGAAGATAAATAATTATGGAAAAAGTACAAGGATATGAAGAAGCACAAGCTATAACAGGAGAATATGAAAGATTAGAGGCAGGAGGATATATTTGCAAGATAATAAGTGCAAAAGAAGAAAAGTCAAAGTCAAATAAAAGAATGCTTGTAATAGCATTAGATATTACAGAAGGAGACAAAAAGGACTTCTTTAGAAAAAGATTTGACGATGATAGTAGAACTGATAAGAAATGGCCATCAGGTGCAATATATAGACAAATGCTTGAAGGAGATAAAGCAGCAGGATTTTTAAAAGGTTTGATGACATCATTAGAAGCTAGTAATGAAGGCTTCAAATGGGCTTGGGATGAAAAGAAACTTGCAAACTTAAAATGTGGGGCAATATTTGGAGAAGAAGAATACGAAAAAATGGATGGAAGTGTAGGAATAACAACAAAAGTTAAATTTATTAGAACAGTAAAAGCAATACAAGATGGTAGTTTTAAAGTTCCAGAATTAAAGAAATTGCCACAAAAAGGGGAGGCATTTGAAGATTTTATAAATAATGCAAGTGATAATGACGATTTACCTTTTTAAGAGGTGTGAACTATGAATAAAATACAAGAGGTAAAACAAAGAGTAGATATAATAAGAGTTGCAGAATATTTAGGGTTAGGACTAAATAGAGCAAAGCAATGCAAGTGTATATGGCACAATGAAAAAACTGCTAGTTTATCTTTTTCACAGTCAAAACAAATTTTTAAATGTTTTGGCTGTGGACAAGCAGGAGATGTAATAACTTTAACTTCTAAGGTTTTGGGTATGAATGCTCTAGAAAGTGCTAAACAGTTGAATCAGATTTTCGGATTAGGTGTTGATTTTGGAAAATCTACTTCAAATTTTGAACTTAACAAATACAAGCAAAGACAAAAAGCAAAAGAAAAATTTTACGAATGGCATAATCAAACATTACAAATGTTATGTGATTATTTACATAGTTTAAAAGGAATAGAAAAATTAGAAAAACAAGAAACAATAGGATATTTCATAGATATACTAATTTTCGGAACAGAAGAAGATTGGCTATGGTTTAAGAAAAAAGAAGAAAGGTGGTGTAAAGAAATTGAACGAAAAATGGGAACAAGAATTGCTTGAAGAAAATCCACCTTACGAATTAGAAAAATTAGATAAAGAAAGTATTTTGGAAGATAAAATATTTGATTATTTGATAGCTTTACCTAATTCACCAAATAAAACAAGGATAATAGAAAAATTAAGAGGAAGAGCTAAGGAATTAAAAGTAATTAGAGCATTTAATAGTATATTCAAACAAAAAAATCAAGAATACATACAAGAATTGAAAAGTAGAGGTGGCAATATAGTAAAATTTACAGATTGCCCTGTTCAAAATTTAAAATGTGGACAATGGATAGCTGATGATACGGGAGTATATAAAACGGATTATACAACTACATTACAGCCAATAAAAATAAAAGCATGTCCACATCCAATAATACCTGTTGAAATTATAAATAACATAGACACAAATACAGAAAAAGTAAAATTAGCTTTTTATAAAAGAAAAAAATGGCAATATGCAATAGTTGAAAGAAAAACAATTGCAAGTAATAATTCAATCATTCAATTAGCAAATAGAGGAATTGAAGTAAATTCAGAAAACTCAAAAAACCTAGTAGCATATTTAGCAGACATTATTGAACTAAATAATTTAGAAATAACAGACGGAATAACACATTTAGGATGGATTGACAAAGACTTTATACCTTATACATCTAAATATAAATACGATGGAGATGTAGCATATAAAAATGTTTTTGAATCAGTAGTGGAAAAAGGAACATATGAAACATGGAAAAAAGAAGTGAAAAAATTAAGAGCTAATAGTAGAACTCTAAGATTTTTGATGGCATCAAGTTTTGCTAGTCCATTGGTAAAAATATTTCAAATAAATCCATTTGTAGTTCATTTGTGGGGAAAATCTAGCAATGGTAAAACAGTAGCTCAAATGGTTTGTGCAAGCATATGGGGAAATCCTGCAAAAGGGAAATTGTTATCAAGCTTAGACAGTACAAAAGTTGCATCTGAAAGGCTATGTAATTTTTTGAGAAATTTACCACTTATTTTAGATGAATTACAAATAACAAAAACAAAATATAAAACATATGACACATTAATATATGAGTTAACAGAAGGAAAAGGAAGAGATAGAGGAACTGTTGATGGAGGATTAACAGAAACAACTGAATGGGATAATATAATTATTGTTTCAGGCGAAGAACCGATAACAAATTCGTCATCTAAAGAAGGTGTAAAAAATAGAGTAATTGAAATAGAAGAGAATGAAAAAATAATTGAAAATGGTAATGAAGTTGTAAATTTGATTTTAAATAATTATGGATTTGCTGGTAAAGAATTTATTGAGATTATACAAAACAAAGAAAATCTATTCACAGAATACAATAATTTAGTTGAGCAATTAAAAAAAGACGAAAATTCGCCAAAACAAATAAACGCTGTAGCAACTATATTACTTGCAGATAAAATTGTATCAGAATCGATTTTCGATGATAATTCAATTACTTTAGAAGAAGCTAAGGATTACTTCACAAAAGACGTTGATGAAGCAGATAGATATATAGATCTAATTATAGATATTGCTAATGCTAACATTAATAATTTTTATGATTCAGCTGCATCTTTTCCACCAAGCGGACAAATTTGGGGAAGACTTGAAAAAACAACAGATGGAAAAGGAGCTGTAATATATTATGATTTTATTCCAACCAAATTATATGAAATATTATCAGACAACAATATTAATTGGGATGGAATAAAGAAGAAAATGGCAAATAAGGGGTATGTTGTTACAGACAATCAAGGAAGATTTCAAATTAATACAAGAATAAATGGAACACAACAAAGAATTATAAAAATAAAAAATATATATTTATAGTTACACCAGATACACGTTGGTACACCTAGATTACACCTTAAAGTGTAACGCTTGAAAACTTAGAGTATCAATAAGTATAAAATAAATTATATATATTGTTACACATAAATAATAAATTATATATATATATAGAAAAATAAAATTTAGAAAATTTATTTTTTTATTATATATATACCATTTAAAGTGAAAAATAGGTGTAACTGTGTAACAAACCGATATATTTTTAGAACTGTAAGTGATTGAGAGTTACACAGGAGGTGTATCAGAAGGTGTAATGATACACAAAGGAGTTCGAAAATGGAAAAAGAATTAGAGAATATAAAAAAGACTTTGACACAATTTATTGAAAAGTATCAGTTAAAGACTTTAAAAATTAACACAAAAATAGAATATCATTCAAGACTTAATACAAAAGATGATTCGAAATGGGAAGTAGAAAATTATTCAACAGTAAATAAGATTGATATAAATTTAACGAAATAGGAGGATACAAATGCAAAAAGTAAAAGAATTATACAATAAGACATTACAAAGGTACTATAACGGATGTAATTATATATCAGAACATATAGATGAAGCAGATAAGTATTTACCAAAAGTTTTAGAGCTATTAGATACACTAAATCAAATATTAAAACGAATACCAGCAACAGAGGAGGAGATACTTAATGGATTTAAAGCTTAGAGATTATCAAAAGGAAGTATTAGAAATAATAGATAATTTAAAACCTGGTTCTTATTTGATCCAAATGGCAACTGGATTAGGTAAGACAGCAACATTTACAAATATAAAAAGAAAAGGTCGTGTATTAGTTTTAGCACATAGAGAAGAACTAATAACACAACCAGTTAAATATTACAACTGTCCAGTTGGAATTGAGATGGCTAGTCAACATTCCAATGGAGAAGAAGTTGTAATCGCTTCAATAATGAGTTTAACACATAGATTAGAAAAATTCAAGCCGGATGAATTTGACATGATAATAATAGATGAAGCACATCACGCTGCAGCACAAAGTTATAAAAAAATAATAAATTATTTTAAGCCAAGACTTTTGTTAGGATTTACAGCAACGCCTAACAGAGGGGACAATGTGAGATTAGATGATGTATTTCAAAAAATAATATTTCAAAAAGATTTGAAATGGGCTATACAAAATAAATATTTAACTGATATTGAATGCTTAAGAGTTAATATTGGATATGATATTTCAAAAGTAGCAAGAAGAATGGGAGATTTTGCAACTGGTGAATTGGACAAAGCTATGAATACAGAAGTCTTAAACGGTGCAATATCAGAAGCATATCAAAAATATGCGAAAGGACAAACATTAATATTTGCAACATCTGTAGAACATGCACAAAACATTGCTAATTTAATACCAGGAGCAGTAGCAGTAACTGCAGAAACAAAAAATAGAGCAGAATTAATACAAAAGTTTACTAATAGAGAAATACCTTGTTTAGTAAATTGTATGATATTTACAGAAGGAACTGATATGCCACTTGTTGAAACTGTAATGATTGCAAGACCAACAAGTAATAGCAGTTTATATACTCAAATGGTAGGAAGAGGGTTGAGACTTTATCCTGGTAAAGAAAAACTAATATTAATAGATTTGGTTGGAACTACTGGTAGAGCAAATCTTTGTACAGCACCTACATTATTAGGAATAGATATGGAAAATGTACCAAAATCAAAACAAAATGAAATTCAAGGAGATTTATTTGATTTGCCAGATCTTATTCAAAAAATCTCTGATGTTCCAGAAAGTTGGATAAAAAATATAGAAATAGTAAATCTTTGGGCAAAAGGGCAAGACTATAATACACATAATGTAAATTGGTTTAAGATGCCAAATGGGGATTTTGTATGTACATTAAGAAGTTTTAGATTAGTAATACCTGCACAGGATGAAATTGGAGAAACTACATTGTATGGTAAGAAAATGAAAATGCAAGAAGCTTTTGACTTAGCGTATACATATTTATGTGAAAATTATTCAGAACAAAAATACATATGGGATGTAAAACAAATAAAAAAATGGGGAAAATCACAAGCGAGTGAAAAGCAAAAAACAATAATAAAAAGAATGTATAAAAACTTGGATGTTAGTGAATTAACAAAAAGTGAAGCAAGTCAAATATTAAATAGATTATTATACAAAGGAGTGTAGGATGCAAAAAGGAAGAGATTTTGAAAAACAAATTGAAAAAGTAATAGATTACATAGAAAAATTAGGATTTCATGGACATAAAAATTATGCAAAAAGAACAGCAGAAGGGCTTTATTTAGAAGGTGAATGTTTTGATTATGAGATATTTCTACCAAATAGTCATGAATGCTTTGATGCTAAAGAATGTAAAACAGATACATGGCACATAGTAAAGAAAGACATAAAACAGACAAACGAATTGAAAAAGTGTAAGAATGCAGGATGTAATGCTTATTTTCTTATATGTTTCGAAAATAGAGATGTAAGGCAAATTGATGTAGATATAGTTATAGATTATTTGAAACAAAATAAAAAATCAATAAAGAAACAAGGATTGCCATCATGGGAATTAATAAAAAAATTGGAGGTAAAAGAGTTATGAGTGATTTAACAGATGAAGAAATAATTGCAACAAGAAAGTTACACGGATTAGATGATGATTTATTTAAAATAGAGAAAGAAGCTAAAACAAATAAGCAAGAAAAAGAACTAAATGATCTAGAAAATTTTGCAGAGTTATTAAGACCAGAACAGAGATATTATACAAACATAATTAAAAAGTTAGTAGAAAATGCTAGAAGTGGAGGAGAAGATGAATAGAGAAATAAAGTTTAGAGGAAAAAGAATAGATAATTGGAGAATGATATATGGTTATTTATCTTTTAATTTTAATTGTGCAGATGAATATGTACCATTTATAAGCTGGAAAGATGATAGCTATTTAGGGCGGTATAGGAGAACAAGAAGTAGACATTAAGACAATAGGACAATACACAGGACTAAAGGATGAGAATGGAAAAGAAATATATGAGCGGAGATATAATAGAGTTTTCTTACAATATTTTTACTGGAAACTTTGATACAAAAGTAGGGAAAGGAATAGTTGAATTTATAGGAGGAGCTTTTTATATAAAGCCTTTTGAAATTGAAGGTAAAAAAGTAGAAGACATAGTTAATGAAGAATGGTTTTTATTATATACAGTAAATAAAGATACTTTAGAAGTAATAGGAAATATATACGATAATCCAGAAGTATTAGGAGAAGAATAGATATGTTTTTATATAAAGATAGTAAATTAGAAACTGATATAAAACAATTAAATAGTAATCTTAATAAAACTGAATATGAAAAAGCAAGAGAACCATTACAAAAGCAAATAGCAATATTAAATAAAAAGTTGTATGAAAAAGATATTGCATTGCAATCGTTATATCAGGTATGCAAAGAATTTTTACATAATAATATAAAAAATAGACAAATAATAGTAATGAAAAACGAGCCACATTTGTTTTATGGAGCTGTTTCAGACATTGAATTTGAAAAACTAGAAACTACAAAAATAGATTTATCGGATTATAAAATCTTACAAGAATTTGTTGATAGATTAAATGAAGTAGAAAAGCAATTAGAGGAAGGAGAATAGATATGTTAAAAATAAGAGATTTAAAAATAACAAGCAAGATGGCTGATAAACATAAAAAGACAATGATTGCTTTGTCTATTATTACTTACATATTATTATTTCCATTTGTACTATTAGATTATTTGTCAGATTTTTTAGAATTGCTATGCAATAAAATGTCATGGTTTAGAACTGATATTGTATATACAACATTTAAAATTATATACAAGAAAGAAATTATAGCAGAATTAATAAAAAAAGAAGATTTTGAAAAATATTTTGAGAGGAGTAATACATAATGAAAGAAAAAGCTGCAGATGAAATATTTAAACAATTATATTTTGAAAAATATGAAGACAAGTATAATATAAAATACTTTAAAGGGAACAGAGAAATATGGTTTTACAAAGAAACACGAGAAGTTGAAAGCAATAAAATTATAAACATGCAACAACTTCGAGCAATAAATAAGAAAGTAGAGGAATTAGGATGGATTTAGAAAACAATAAAGAGATAACTTTAGAAGAATATGAATTAACTAATATAAATTTATATGGATATTATGTGGTAAAGCTAAGAGATGGAACAGTCAGCAAAATATATCCAAACAAACAGGAAAAGACAGACTACATAGAAAAAGATGGCAAAAAAATAAGATTAAGTAAAGAAGTACGAAATGCAGTTTTAGCAAGTATAAGAGAATATGAAAGGTATGGAATTTAAATGGAAGAAAATAATAATGCTACCGACACAAATGTCGGTAGGATAGAAAATAGTATAGAAATAGCAACTGATATAGATTATGAAACAATATCTTTGAGAAAACGAGGAAAATCGATTATAAAAATAGGAAATGCAAGATTAGGTGGAACAGATGTAAAAATAGAGGTTTCTACAAAATTTAATTGGTTGCAAAAGAAACTATGGAAATACTTATTGAATATTGAAATTGAAGATATTAAGGAGGACGAGTAGTGGGAAATAGTAGAGAAGAAGATATAAAAGACATAGAAATAATGAAAATAATAATACAAAATGCAACAGAGGATGGATGCCACCAAATATTTTGCTATGGTGGAATAAATATGTGTCCATCAGATATATTCGGTTCAGAGAAAATAGATAAACAAAAAGAAGAAGATACGTGTAATTATGAAAGTATAGGATGTATTAAGTGCTGGACTAATGCAATCAAAAAAGTAAAGAAGGAGGACTAATCTATGACAAATGAACAAGCACAAAAAGTACTAGATGAAATGCAAGGTGTAAGACCAGAGATGCTAAATGGCGAGGCTAAAAAATTATTTGAAGCAATAATGCTAATTGCCGACGAGCGAGATGAGTACAAGGACGAAGTAATAAAAAAAGACAATAGAATAAAACAACTAGAAAATATGAATAAATTTCAAAGTAAAGATATTAAAGAAGCAGTAGATTATACTTTTGAATTAAATAAAGAGATAGAATTAAAAGACAAAATAATAGATTTAATGTCAGAACAATTAACAACACCGATTCACAGTAAAGAGTGGGTAAAAAAATAAAGTAAAAGAAAGGGATACGAATGAAAATACCAAAAATAATAAGTAAAAACGGACATGAGTACATATTTGTAAAACAAAATAACAACAGAACATATTTATACAAAGATATGATTTATGGCTGGAATGAAACATTTACAGATTATGATCTTGGATTAGTAAAACCAGCAACAGTAAGACCAAATTTGAGAAAAAACATGAATATGAAACTGTAAAGGAGGATACAGATGACACGAGAAGATTTAAAAGATTACAAACATAACCAAGAATGGATAAGAGGGAGATTAGGGTACATAGAAGAATATAAGACAAGCATAACAAATATAACATCAGTAATATCAGATATGCCACGAGGAAGTAAACAAGTTCAAGACAGTATGGCAGAAAAAATTGCAGTATTGTTAGATAACGCAGATGAACTATTAACAAAAATAGTTAAAGAACAAGAAAAACAAAGGCTAATATTAGAACAACTTAATGAAGTAGAACAACCTTATAGAGTAATTTTAGAAAAAAACTATATTAATGGAGAAAAATTGGTTCAAGTAGCATGCGATTTAAAGTATAATTATGAATATACTAAAAAAGCAAACAGCATAGGATTAAGAAAATTTGATAAATTAAACGAACTTTTCCCTAAAAGTTACTGAAAGCTACCATAGAAATGTGATAATATATAAAATGAAAAGAAACAAAGTAAGGACACCTTGTTTCCTATAGAGCCAACTATTTTTTGAGAAGAGCAGATGTTTTAAATGTCTGTTCTTTTATTAAATTCAAAGGAGAAACGAAAGTGGAAGAAATAAAGAAAAAAGATTCTAGAAGTTTTACTACAAGAGCAATAATATATTGCATAATATATTTAATTGCAGCATTTATATTACAATTCAAAGTAAATTCATTTTTCTGTGGTGCAGTTACTACATTTATTTATGCAATCACAATTGATATAGATGCAAGAGTATCAGCAGAAAGAACAATGAAGAAACTTGAAAATATGAAAAAATAATTGGTATTAACAGATACTAGATATGTTGATATAAATAAATATTTGAGTTTAAACCTTTGTGGATCTTTTGTTTTGTATTTGTATAGAGAGCTTTTCTAGTGAGCTCTAATATATGTAAGATTAATTCAAGAGGTTTGAAACTTGTTTGCTAAACAATGTGTACCTAAGCAGGTATGGGGTTCGTGTCCTCAGTCTTACGCCAAGAAAGAAAAGAGTAACATATGAATATGAAATATTGTATGAAAAACAGATGTCAAGGCTGCAAAAAGTATGACATCTGTTTTGGATATAAGCCAAGAAAGAAGAAAAGAAAAACGAAAAGTACAAGACAGGGGTGATGATACAATGAGCCAAAGAGCGTTTAAAACAAAAGAGGAATTTGTAAACAAAATAAAAGAATATGTGAATGTTTGCAAAAATAAGAAAGAGTTGCCCAATATAGCAGGTTTTTGTGTTTATTGTGACATAAATAGAGATACATTTTATGCTCAAGAGGATTATTACTCCGACACATATAAAAAAGTAAATGATATTTTAGAAGATGCGACAATAAATTCGAAAGACATAAATGACACATTCAAGATATTTTACATGAAAAATAAATTTGGTTATAAAGATAAACAAGATGTAGATGCAAATGTAAATACTGAAATAAAGGTTACATTAATAGATGATTAATATACAAATTGATAAAAAAGTATTTAATAAAAAATACATACCATATTTAGATAATGAAGATAGATATTTATTATTTTATGGTGGTGGTTCATCTGGAAAGTCATACTATATAGTTCAAAGATATGTTTACAGATTATTGACAAGAAAAATGAACTTGCTAGTAGTAAGACAGACAGGGAATACTAATAGAGATAGTACATTTGCACTATTTAAACAAGTAATAAATCAATGGAATTTATCAAGTTTATTTGATATAACGGATTTGAGAATAAAATGTAAAAATGGCAATGAGGTAATATTTAGAGGACTTGATGATACAGAAAAGATAAAATCTACAACATTTGAAAATGGAGAATTAACAGATATTTGGGTAGAAGAGGCAACAGAGTGTAAAGAAGCCGATATAAATCAGCTTAAAGTTCGTTTAAGAGGCGGGAAATCTAAAAAACAAATGGTATTAAGCTTTAACCCAGTAAATATAAACCATTGGATTAAAAGACATTTTATCGATAGTAAATTAGCAACAGTATGTCATAGTACATATAAAGATAACAAATTTTTAACAGAGGAAGATATAAAAGTATTACAGAGTTTCAAAGATACAGATCCATATTACTACAATGTATATTGTCTGGGATTATGGGGAGTGCTAGGAAAAACATTCTTTAATGCAGAAAAGATAAGTAGTAGATTAGCAGAAATTAGAGAGCCAATTAAACGAGGCTATTTTGTTTATGATTTTGATGAACAAAGCAATAAAATATCTAATATACAATTTAAAGAAGAGAAAGATGGCTTTATAGATATATTTGAGTTGCCTAAACTTAATTATCCATATGTACTTTCAGGTGATACATCTGGAGAAGGCTCAGACTATTTTACGGGACAAGTATTAGACAATGCAACAGGAAGACAAGTAGCAAAACTTAGAAAAGAATTTGATGCAGATGAATATACAAGACAGATGTATTGTTTAGGAAACTATTATAATGAAGCTCTTATTGGAATAGAGGCTAATTTCGATACATTCCCTATAAAGAAATTACTAGAAATGGGATATGATAAGCAATTTGTAAGAGAAAAAGAAGATACTTATACTGGAAAAGTAGTAAAAGCCTTTGGATTTAGAACTGATAGAATAACAAGACCTTTAATATTGTCTATGTTACAAGCAATAATAAATGACCATATAGAATTAATAAATGATAAAGAGACATTAGAAGAAATGTTAGTATTTGTTAGAAATGAAAAAGGAAGACCAGAAGCCCAGGAAGGATGCCATGATGATTTGGTAATGGCGTTAGCAATAGCATATTATATAAGAACACAACAAAGTTATGAAGTCAAAATAGAAAAGAAAATAAAGCTCAAAGAATATAATCCACTAGATGATTTATACGAAGAAGATGCAACTGTCTCAGATTATGGAATGAAAATAAATATAATTTAAGGAGATAACCATGAATACTATTTTAATTATGATAGCCTCAACGGCTATTTTTTTTATTGGAATACAAGTTGGATACAATTTAAAAGAAAAAACAAAAATCATAGATCGACCTAAAATAGAAGATATAAAGAAAAATATACCATTTACAAAAGAATATAAGGAAGATAAAGAAAACAAAGAAGAAATTACAAGACTAAATAAAATAATGAGTAATTTAGATAATTTTAATGGAACAAAAGAGGGGCAGGTGGATGTTGATTAATGGAAGAAGACAGATTAACGCAAATATGGAAAGAATATAGCCAAATAAAACAATATTTAAATGGCAAGAATTATTACCAACAACTAGAAATAAACTATAATTTTGCAAAAGGAGACCAATGGAAAAACTTTAAAAGTGGTGGTATGCCAATGCCAATAGATAACATAATAACTCCTATTTGCAATTACAAAATTGGCGTTGTGTCTCAAAACAATATGACTATAACCTTTACTGATGAGAATTTTAGTAAAGAAGATATGGAAGAAATTGAGGATGGAACAAGTTTTAGAGATATAGCAGAAGAAGTAATAGAAAAGATAAATAAAAATATTGCTAGATTTTTTGAATCGAATAATCTTGAAAATAATACTTGGGATTATGATGAAGAAAACTGCATAAGTGGAAACGTTGGAATGTATATATATGAAGATGAGGAAAATAACAAAAGAGCAGATATGATATATGGAAACAACATATTTTTTTCAGATGAAAATAATAATGATGTCCAAGACCAAAGTTATATATTAATAACATTTAGAAGACCAGTAGAAAAAATAAGAGAAGAAGCAAAAAAACATGGGCTTGAAGAAAGCAAAATAGCAGAAATAGTAGCAGATAATGATTTAAACGAGCAAATTGGAAACAAGGAAGAGGTAAAAGACGAACAAGGTAAAGCATTATGTGTATTAAAATTATACAAGAAAACAAAAGAGGTAACAAGGACACAAGATAAGACAATAGTAGACGAATATGGACAAGAACAAGTAATTCAAGAAGAAGTTAAAGAAAAGAAAACAACTGTACATATGATGAAATCTACTAAAAATGTAATATATGTACCAGAAACAGACTTAGGACTTACTTTATATCCAGTTGCATTAGATACTTGGATAAATGAAAAGAACAGCATAAGAGGGAGAGGAGAACCTCAAGATAAAATAGAAAATCAAATTGAAATAAATAGAACAATGGCAAGAAGAGATATAGCGATTGCTATGGGAGCATATCCAAAAGCAGTGTATAATGGAAAATTGATTGAAAATCCAAGTGCGTTAGATAAAGTAGGAGTTGCAATAGAAGTAAATGGACGGACAAACAGTTCAAAAGATAAGAGATGTGGTTGATTATCTACAACCAGCACAAGTTAGTCCGGATGCAAAAAACTTTTGTGATGAATTAAGTCAAAAAACAAAAGACAATGCAAGTGCAAGTGATACTGCACTAGGAAATATAAATCCAGAAAAAGCAAGTGGTCGTTCAATTATAGCAGTTCGAGACGCATCAGCTATACCAATAAATGTTCATGTTGCAAGAAAAAAGAAATTCTATGAAGATATAGGAAGAATATTATTCGATTTTATGCAGAATGTTGATGTAGATGGGCAACAAGTAATAATAACAAACACAGATGATGAAACAGGACAAACAACAACAGAAGTTGAGCAAATACCATATGAGATTATGCAAAGATTAAAGGTTGGAGTTAAGGTAAATGTATCACAAACAGACCCATTTTCTATACTTGCTGTAGAGCAAATGTGGGACAGCTTGTTTGAAAGACAAGCCATAACTTTTGAAGAATGGGTTTCTGGATTAACAAACAATTCAAAGTATAACAAGAGTAAATTAGAGGAAATTATCAAGAAGCGTAAAGAAAAAGAAAGAAAAATGGCTATAATTCAACAGCAAATCACAGAGCAACAATCTCAAATGAATGGAATGTTGCAAAATCAAAACAATCAAGAAATAGCAAACATAGCAAGTGATATAGAAACTCAACAAAATCAAGTCTTAGGAGGCCAAAATAATGAAATGTAAGAATTGTAACTTAATTGAAATGAGGGTAATGGTAAGGAATGATAAAGAAGTAGTGTATTATTGCCCTAAATGTCACGAAATTGCTAAGATTAGCACAGAGGAAGAACAGAAAATAAATAAAAAAAATCAAGACAATTAAACACCTTATGGTGTTTTTTATATGCCTCAAAACATGTTCTGGGGCAAAACAGATAAGCATGGGAATTAATAGTCGACAGACTTTAAATTGGGTGAAAATATGGAAGAAAATGAAGGAGTAGTTGAAAAAACTATCGTGGACAACGACGAAACAGTTGGGAATGTTGAAGTAGAACAAGAAGTTGTGACAGAAGAACAATCAACAGAAGAAGTAGAAGTTACAGACGATTCTACACAAGAAGAACAGGGACATGAACCTGAGCAAAAAAGTCATTCTAGAATGTACACAGAAGAAGAATATCAAAAAGCAATAAACAAAATTATTGCAAGAGAAAGAGGAAATAAGGAGAAGGAAATAAATCCTTTACTAGCAACATTAAAAGCTGTTGGTTTTGATGGTAAAACTCCACAAGAAGTTAATCAAAAATTACGTCAAAATTATAAGGAACAAGGAGTAGATATACCCGAATATCACGAAAACATGTCTGAAAGAGAACAAAAAGCTCTTGCTAAACTTGATGCAGACGAAGTAATAGAGCTGGGCGAACAAGCAATGCAAGACAGATTCGGAGAATTATACAAAAAGTATAAGGAAAATAATATTTCAGCAAGAGAAAAAGAAGAAATGAACTTAATAGGAAAAGCCCATTCAGTAAGATTAGCCAAAAAAGAACTTTTGTCAGTTGGAGCAGACCCTAATATTGTTGAAAGTGACAAGTTTAAGAAATTTGCTCAAAGATATGCAGATAATGTTTCAATAAAAGAAATATATGAGGATTACAAAACAAAATATGGAACAAAACCAACAAAACCAGCAAGTGCAGGAAGTGTAAGAACAACACATTCAGAAGCACAAGTTAATTATAACGAAATGTCTGATAAGGACTTTGAAAAAGAACTCCAAAAAGTAATAGGAGGAATTTAAAAAAAGAAAGGAAATGATTAATTATGCCAGCAATAAACAATTCAATATCAAATTTAAGCGTTGAAAACCAAACATTTTACGATAGAACATTACTATCAAGATTATTACCTGATTTACATTTTTATAATGATGCCAAAAAGAAAAAAATTCCTAAGGGAAAAGGAACAAAAATAGAATGGAGAATATTTAAATCTTTAGCTGTTCCAACAACTCCATTAGAGGAAGGAGTAACACCTACAGGTAAAAACTTAGATATATCACCTGTTACAGCAGAATGTAGTCAATACGGTGATTATGTAACAGTATCAGATATACTAGATATGCAAGGAAAAGACCCTGTTATAGCAGAAACATCAGCATTAGAAGGAGAACAAGCAGCACAACTTGTTGATACTTTAATCAGAGATACTGTAACAAGCGGAACAAATGTAAGATATGCTAATGGAAAAGCATCAAGAACAGCATTAGCAGCTACAGATGTTTTAAAGGGAGAAGATGTAAAGAAAGCTGTTAGGGACTTAAGAAAAAATAATGCTAAACCATTTAGTGATGGATATTTTCACGCTGTTATAAGTCCTGAGCAAGCGTATGATTTAATGAGTGATACATCAACTGGAGGATGGATTGATGTAAATAAATACACAGATAATGCTCCGTTATTAAAAGGTGAAATTGGAAAATATGCAGGTGTAAGATTTATGACAACAAGTAACACAAAAACAGTAGATAATTCTGGTGTAGCAGTACATTTAGGAGTTATCTATGGAAAAGATTCTTATGGTGTGCCTGAAATAGGAGATGGAAGTGCAGCAAAACCATCTATCATAGTAAAAACAGATGGTGGAAACGCAGATCCATTGAACCAAAGAAACACAATTGGTTGGAAAAATATGTTCACTTGTAAGAGACTTGAAGAAAAAGCAATTGTAAGAATTGAAACAGGAGTAACTGCTTAGCAGTTACTCTAAAATTTATTTATAGGAGGAGAACAAAATGGAAAATCAAGAAAACAAAAATCAAGAGTTAGTAATCACAGAAGAACAAGGCAAACTAGAGCAAGAAAAAGAAGCTAAAAAAACAGCAGCTACATTGAAAAAAGATTTAGTGGAAATAAAAATACCTATAGATCCACTAAACAAAACAGATAAAACTGTAGATGTAATAATAAATGGATACAGATGGACTATAGAAAGAGGAAAAGATGTAAAAGTTCCAAGAGCGGTAAAAGAAATATTATCAGATGCTCAATATATCTAAAATCACTACCAAGTAGGTAGTGTGTAGAGCATTTAGTGCTTTACACAGTGCTTATTTAAGGAGGGAAAAGAATGTATTTAAAAGATTTAAAAAATATTGCTATGCAATTAATAGATGAATACTCAGAAGCAAAATCTCCAACAGAAGATGAGGATATAAAATTAAAATTAAACGGATTATTCAATACTGCATTATTTGAAGTTGCTCAAATTAAGAAAATATTAAAAGTTTATAACTTTTCAATTAAGGAAGAAGTTGAGACAGAATATAAATCAATTGGTTTGCCAGATGATTTTATGGAAGAAAAAAGATTAAGATATTTTTCGTCTAATAATTCAATATTAAGATATTATATTCAAAAAGACAAATTAAAAGTACATAAATCATGCTTAGGAACTTTTGAATTAGAATACTATGCAATTCCAGAGGAAATAACAGATGATAATCAAGATGATTACGAATTTGAATTAGACATGGATGCTCAAATGGCACTTCCTTACTATGTGGCAAGTAGTGTGTTAATGAGTGATGTATCAGCCAATTATACTGCTTTTGAAGCCAAATATAACGCAAAAGTAGAACAATTAATGAGAAGCGCACAGGAAAACGAAAACAACAGCACGGTTACAATACATCAAATATTTTCAATTTAGGAAGGAGATATATTTATGGCAACTATACCAGATTTTACACCTAAAACTCCTAAAACAAGAGTATATAGTGATTTTAGAGGTATTGATTTTACATCTGATAGTACAAGAGTGTCTTTATATAGAAGTCCTAATTGTGTAAACATGTATAAAGACTATAAATCAAGTCTAGGACAAGCAATAGAGACAAGACCAGGATTTGTGAATCTGCTAGAGCTTGAAAATGAAATATATGGCATACATTTTATAAAAAGAGATTCTTTAAAGGTTTTAATTCATAGTGGAACAGATTTATTGCTTTGGAGCAATTATCCTAGTAAACAATTAAAAGAAGATATGCAAGTGCTATTTTCTAATATGGCTGAAGCAAAATCAAGAGCTTTTGTATATGATAATAAATTATATATAAATGATGGGAAAAATTATATTTATTATGATGGAAACGAGGTAAAAAATGTTGAGGAGATTGCATTTGTTCCAACAACAACAATTGCCAGAGCACCAAGTGGAGGAGGCACGTTATATCAACCAGTAAATTTGCTACAGACGAAAAGAAAAAATTCATTTTTAGCAAATGGAACTGATAAAAATTATACTTTAGATAGTAGCGGATTAGATTCTGCTGAAATTGAAGCTACAATAAATGGTACTAAAAAAACGGAAGGAAAAGATTTTACAGTTAATAGAGTTACAGGAGTAGTAACTTTTAACTCCGCACCACCAGCACCTTCTACCGCTGGTCAAGATAATGTAATTATTACTTTTTCAAAATCTGTATCTGATTATGCCAGTAGAATAAAAAAGTGTTTAATAAGTTGTATTTTTGACAATAGAGTGTTTTTTAGTGGCAACAACAATTTTCCAAATGCTCTTTTTAATTCTATGTTAAATGATCCAACATATGTATCAGACTTAGCTTATTATCAAGATGGAAGTGACAATATTCCTATTACATCAATATTAAGAGTAGGAGATAGCATATTAGTTATAAAATCAGATGACCAACAAGATGCTGTAGTTTATTATCATTCACCACAAGAAGTAAAAAATGGAGATACGGAAGATACAATATACCCAACTAAACAAGGTTTGGCGGGAATAGGGTGTATATCAATGTGGGGAAGTAAAAACTTCTTAGATGAACCTGTTTTTGTTTCCAAGCTAGGGTTGGAGAGCTTTACAAAATTGAACTTAGGTTTAGAAAGAAGTATAGAACATAAGTCTAGTATGGTTGATACCAAATTAGTTAATGAACCCAATTTACAAAATGTATGTTTAGAACAATGGAGAGGATACCTTTTATGTTTAATAAATGGACATATTTATTTGGCAGATAATAGGCAAAAATACCTTAATAAAGGAACTCAACAACAAGAATATGAATGGTTTTATTGGGACAATATTGGAGATGTAGTAAATAATAAATTTAAAAAAGCAGTAATAGTAAAGTCTTATGATGACAATTTGTTCTTTGGAACAGAAAATGGAGTCGTTGCTAGATTTACTGATAATATTTACAACGATAATGGGAGAGTAATTTATTGTCAATGGGAAACGCCATGCGATAGTTTTGAAAGTGAAAATCATGTTAAAACAACAAATAAAAAAGGTGGGATAGCTAATTTTAAAGCTATTCCTGGTTCAGTTTGCAAATTAAAAGAAAAAACAAATAAAACACAAGAAAAAGAAATTGCAAGATTTATAGCTGGTGGTTTTTCATATGAGAACTTCAGTTATGAAGATTTTTCATATAATACATCTCAAAAAATGAGTGTAACATATAAAATCAAAGAGAAAAAATGGCAAAATATTTCATTGATATTTTATTCAGATGAAATCAATAAGCCTTTTGGAATATTTAATGCTGTATTAGAAGCCTTTGTAGGTGGATATGTAAAATAAGGAGGATTAATATGTTTAACAAAATTACAGAAAATGTAGAAATACATCAAACATTACCTGATATCCCTAATATGACGACACAGGAGCTAAAAAGAGAGTGGGACAAAGGGAATAAAATAATAAAAGAGGCATTTAATGCTTGTATTGATGAATTAAATAAAACAATTACAAGCAGTAAAGTTCTGTATGAAAATACAACTGGTTCAAATGAAACAATAACTTTAAATGAAACAATTGCAAATTATAATAGAGCAAAAATATTTTATAAATACAGTAATATTTATGGAAGCGTAGAAGTATATAACCCAAACAATAAAATAATATCTTTAAGCATTGTATTTAGTATACCAGTTTACAATTTAGCGAGAATACAATATAAAAATATAAAGATTTTTAAAAATAAAATAACAAATGAAGGTTTTGGATATTTATCTATAAATACAGACGGTAAAACTGGTGTAAATATTGAAGAAAATGCAATATATATAACTAAAATTATTGGATATAAGGAGGAAAATAATGAGTAGTTACAATATAGATGAATTAGCAAGACAAATGGGTTTTAATGATACATATTTAAATAAATTAAGAGCAAGTAATTCTTATATTTCTGAAAGTGCGAATAAAGATAGAGATATGGTAAATTCTCAATTAAATCAAACTCTTTCAGATTATGAAAAAGAAAGACAAGACCAAAACAACAATTTTATAAAAGAAAGCCAAGCAGCATATGTTGATTATGCTAAATCGATTAATCCATACTCCACACAAAACAGCAATACAGTTAGAAATGGATTAGGAAATAGCGGATATTCAGAAAGTTCTCTAATTGGTGCAAATAATACATATCAAAATAGATATACAAATACAAAAACTAATTATGATAATATTTTTGCTAATATCAATAATAATATAGCAAAGGCAAAAGAGACAGGAAACATAGAACTTGCTAAAATTGCTAAAGAAGAACAAGAAAGATTACTTGAAAACCTATATAAAATTAATGATGAATATACTGCAGAAAAACAAAGAGAAGAAGAAAAGAGAAGATATGAACAAGAAATGGCACTTCAAAAGCAACAATGGGAAGCGGAGATGGCATTGCAAAAACAACAACTTGCAAAATCAAGCAGCAGTTCAAGAAGTAGTTCAAGAAGTGGAACAGGAAGTTCTGCGACAGTTGTAAATAACAACAATACTCAACAAACTGTGGAAAATCAAAGTCTGAAAAAATTGTATGAAAATTTATCAAAAGCTAGACCAAGCAACAATTTAAATAAACAAATATATAGGAATCTAATATATGGAGAAGTACAGAACGGACATATAACAGATTCAGATGCATCAGCATTATTTAATGAGTTTGGATTATAGGAGGCAAGTATGTCTTGGGAAGATTTTAAAAAGGAAAAACAACAAACTTCTTCTTGGGAAGAATTTAAAAAGAATAAAGAAAAGTCAGTTCAAGTTTCTACTAGTGAAAACACCAATGCTCCTATATCCCAAAATATAAGAAACTTTATGAGTGATACTGGAAGGACATTTGGCAACTTGTCACTTGGAGCAAAAAGTGGAACAAAACAGTCTTTGAATTTTGCATTTAAAATTGGAGAAAATAGAGGCAAAACAGAGCAACAGGTAAAGAATGAAAGAGTTTTAGGTTCAAAAGAATTAACAGATACAGAAAAAGCATTGTATATTGCACAACAAAAAAATAAATCAGTTGAACAAAAAAACTTAAATAATGAAGCTAGCAAAAATGTTATATTACCAATGTTAAACAACAATATCCCAACATACAATAATACAAAAGTAGAAGAAGTTGCTAATAGTAATATACTAGACAGGTCAATAAATAAAGATCAATTAAAAATTCAAGAAAATATAGAAAATCAAACCAACAATTTTTCTAAAAAGTTAGCAGAATTAGCACCGTCAATAGGAAATATGGGGGTAGGTACAGCAATAAGTGCATTAAATCCAGTTGCAGGAATGTCATATTTTACTACTAGTGCAGGAGGAAGCTATATGCAAGATGCATTAGACAGAGGAATGACAAGAGAACAAGCTACAACCTATGGAGCTATAATGGGGTTAATGGAAGGTGCAACAGAAGCAATTGGAGTAGAAAATTTATCAAAGGCTGGTAAAGGATTAAAAGCATTGGTTAGTGGAGCTGGTATAACAGCAACTAAAGAAGGAGCTGAACAAATTGCTAAAAACAGTATAAAAACAGTTTTAAAGGATTATGGAATAGGTATAGCAGACAATGTTATGCAAGAAGCAATAATAGAACCAATCCAAGAAGTAGTAGCAGGGGCAATAGGAGGAAAAGATAAAGCCAATTGGAATGATATGGGGCAAAGAATGTTAAAGGCTGGAATAGATGGTGGACTAACTAGTGCAATATTAGGAGGAGCAAATTTAGGAATACAATCTTGTGTAGGAGTAATAGAAAAGACTACAAATGGTCAAAGTGTAACACAACAAGAGATACAAACAGCAGTAAAAGAAGCTTCAACGCAACTAGATGTTACAAAAATGATAGAGGATAGTACACAACAAGAGATAAACAAATATAATACATTGTCAGGACAATCACAATTAACGCAGAACCAACAAAATGAAAACATACAACAAATTACACCAATAATGCAAAAAAATGCTCAAAACGGAATTTTAGAACAAAATAATAGTATTTTAAATAATAAAGATGTTCCAATGTTGAATTATCAGTATGAAAAAAGTGATAATATAAAGATAAATAATTTAAGACAAGATGCTGGAAAATATTTTAATAATTCAGAACAGGCTCGAAACTATGTAAGCATGCTAGAACAAATTATAACTGATAAAAATGTTGATATAAGATTAGATTCTGACTTGAGAACGCCAGATGGACAAGTTGCAAATGGTTCATATTCAAATGGAGTGATAACAATAAATCCAAACTCAACAAAATCAGGTGAATTTATAGCAGTTCATGAATTAACACATGCAATTGGTACAGATTCTATGAAAAATATAATAGAGACATACAGAAAAAGCAACGCAGAATTTAATACAGCTGTTGAAAATCTTTTACAAAATTATAATTCAACAGAATTAACAGATGAAGCCCTATCAGATGTTTCAGCACAGCTTTTTGGAAATCAAGAGTTTATTGCTAATGTTTCGCAAAATAATCATAATATATTTAAGAGAATCTATAATGAAATAAAGTATTTATGGCATCAATTTAGAGGATATAAAAATCAAAATCAATTTATAGATGATTTGTATTATAAATGGACACAGGCTTATAATAGCAATAATAAGTTGAATGAAACAAGTAATTATTCTATTGCAGGAAAACAAGGAATGATAAATGCAATAAAAACAGATACTGGAAACTTAGAACTTGAAAGAAACTATAATAAAGCTCAACAAATGCAAGAAAATGGAATTGATAATGAAACTATTAGACAAAGTACAGGATGGTTTCAAGATAGAAATGGTGATTGGAAATTTGAATTTTCTGATAGAGACATGTCATTAAAAAAAATTAGATTCAAAGAAAATAGCACATATAAGTTAGAAAATATATTAAAACATGATACTTTATTTACTATATATCCAGAATTAGCAAATTATAATGTTAAGTTTACTGATTTAAATAAGGCAAATGGTGTTTATAATATATTTGATAAAGATATAAAAATAAATAATAATCTACTAAGTAAAAAACAATATAAAAGCAGTATTGAAGGAACATTAATCCATGAAATACAACATGCAATACAAGATATTGAAAATTTTGAAGGTGGGAGAAGTAGCAAAGGAAGTAAATTAGCTTATTACGAAAGTTTAGGAGAAATTGAAGCTTCTGATACAAAGGCAAGATTTTTACAAGAAAGACATAAGAATATTGATTTAACAGATATTGCTCCCGAAAGTTCTAAAACAAATCCTAAACATCAAAATTTAGACAAATATTTAAAGAATAGAAAATTACTTGATAAAGCTAAAGATGGAGTGTATAATTATATAAAAAAAAGGAACGGTGGTAACAATGAATTTTCTAAAGAAAATATTTCGAAAAATAAGAAGCAAAATATGGGATTGGTGGATGGCAGAAGACGAGGAAGATATGTAGATGAATATGAGATTGAAAATATTACTAATGCTGGAAAAAATAACGAAAAAAATACACTTGAAAATAATAGAGAAGATAGAGGAATATATAGGGATAGAATAAATAATAGTGTTCAAGAATCTGAAAATAATTCAGATTCTTTTTCTTTACAAGATAATTATGGAAGGAAATTATCAAAAGAGCAACAATATTTAAACAAAAACTTTAAAACAACAGGAACAAGAACAAATTTACAGGACATAAAAAATTTAGCACCAATAGAAAAAAATGTAAATGACAATAAAGGCATAAAAGCCCCAATAATGCAAAAACAGCAAAATGGTAGTATAAATGCACCGATAAGCAAAGAGGTCAAAGCAAGAAAACATTATAAATCTATTATGGAAAGTCAGTATACATCGAGTGAAGCAAAGACAATAGCCAAAGAACTAATGGGAACTGATACATATGTGCCAGATTCTAATAATAGCCAACTTGAAAGAGCGAATGAAAGAATATTAAATTCGACTCCAGAAAGTGAATTAAATTCTTTTATGAGCAAAGCAATAAATGGTGAAAAAATAACAGCAACAGACATAGCTGTTGGAGAAAAACTAATACAATATTATTCAAAAACAGGAGACAAAACAAAACTACAAGATGCAATACAAGCTACAGCAATGGCCGGAACAAGTGCAGGGCAAACAGTACAAGCATTGTCATTATTAAACCATCAAACACCGGAAGGACAGGCTATTTGGCTACAAAGGTCAGTGGACAAAATGAATAATGATCTAAAAAAGACAAGAGGAAAAAATGCAGAACAGTTTAATCTAACAGAAGACATGATAGACAAAATAGTTAATTCTAAAGATAATGATGACCTACAAAATAATTTAAATGATGTCTATAAACAATTAGGACAGCAGGTATCCAAAACAAACTTACAAAAAATAGATGCTTGGAGATACTTTTCAATGCTAGCCAATCCCAAAACACATATAAGAAACATTGTTGGAAATACAGCTATGGCAGGAGTACAAGGTGTAAAAAATAAGGTTGCAGGAGCTATAGAAGGGACTATTAGCAAAGTGAATCCAAATATGGAAAGAAATCATACAATTGTATCGGCAAATAAAAAAGTAACTACATTTGCAAAAAATGATATAAAAAATGTAGCTGACAGATTAGGACTAAATGAAAATAAATATAACCCTAAAACCAGATTAGAAAATAGCATGAGAACATTTAAAAGTGATACTTTAGAAAACACTATAGGAAAATTGTTTGGCTTGAATGATAATCTGTTAGAAGCGGAAGATGGCTGGGGATTGAAAGCTGGATATACAAAAGCATTATCAGAATATATGACAGCTAATAATTTAAATCCAAATACAATAACAGATAAACAATTAGCAAAAGCAAGAAATTATGCAGTAGAACAAGCACAAGAAGCCACATTTCATCAAGCAAGTGCGATAGCCTCTTCATTAAATCAATTTCAAAATAAAAATAGACTTACAAAGTTTATAATAGGTTCTACATTACCGTTTAAGAAAACACCAATAAATGTCGCAAAAGCTGGATTAGAATATAGTCCAGTGGGATTAACAAAAAGCCTAATTTATGACACTGTTAAATTAAGAAAAGGAAACATAACAGTCAATAAATATATAGACAATATATCCAAAGGATTGACTGGAACAGGAATAGCATTGTTGGGATATGCGTTAGCAGATGCTGGTATATTAAAAGCAAGTGGTAGTGATGATACAGACAAAGAAAAATATGATGAAGAAATGGGAAAACAAACATATTCTATTACTATTGCAGGAAATACATATTCATTAGATTGGTTAGCACCTACAGGAATACCATTATTTATAGGGGCTGAATGTCACGAGTTAATGCAAACAGAAAAAGAAGAAAAGACAAGCTCTAGTGATGAAAATAGCAAGTATAGTAAAGCACTTAAATCTGCAACAAATATACTTGATTCTTTTACAAATGCAATGAATCCAATGACTGAAATGTCAATGTTAAGTGGTTTAACATCAGCGCTAAAAAGTTATGAACAAGGAAGTAGTCAAATGATAGCAAGTTTAGGAACAAATGCAGTGAAATCATATGTAAATCAATTTGTTCCAACGGCTTTGGGTCAAATAGCGAGAACAACTGATAAATATGAAAGAGATACAACATCTACAAAAACAGGCGTATTGCCAAAAGCTATAGACTCTACCAAAAATCAAATCATAAATAAAACACCAGCTTTAAGACAAATATTGCCAATAAAAACTGACATTTGGGGAAATGAAGTAAAACAATCTGACAATATAATTCAAAGGGAATTGGAAAATGCAGTGTTACCTTGGACTAGAAAAGAAGTAGATACGACTAAAGTAGATAATGCCTTAATGGAGCTATACGATGAAACAGGAGAAAGTTCAATACTGCCAGACACATTGGATAAAAAGTTGACTATAAATGGTCAAAATTATAGGTTGACTAATGAAGAATATTCTAAATATAAAACAGCGTATGGAAAAACATCATACAATTTATTAAATAGTTTAGTGTCATCTAGTGAATATAAAAGCATGTCAAATAGTCAGAAACAAACAGCAATAGAAAGCATTTATGATTATGCGAAAGAAAAGAATAAAGTTGACTATGCCCAGAGTGTTAACGAAACAATAAAAACATCTACAAACTATAATATATTAGAAGAATTAAGAAAAGCTGGAGAAAGTCAAACACAATATTTAAGCTATTCAAGTGAGACAAAGGAAATACAAGGAGAGAAAGCAAATCAAAAGAAAAATAAACTTTTACTTGATGCAAATTATTCTTCAAAGGCAAAATCAATAATCTATCAAAATACAACAGGTAAAAATGATGATACATATAGAATTTTAAACAAACTTGATAGTAGTAAAAATATTATAAATCAATATCTAGATTATTTACAAGCTGACTTAAAGGCAGATAGAGAAGATGATAGTACAGAAAACGGAAAAGCTATTTCTGGAAGTAAAAAGCAAAAAGTTTATAACTATATCAATAGCATTGATAGTAAGGATATGTCATATGTACAAAGACTTTATTTAACAGGTGTAAATACTACTTTGAGTACTTCTGATAAAAAGAAAATATTTACTTTGATAAATGAAAATAAATCACTTACTAAAAATGAAAAACTTGAAGCACTTGATAAATTACAAGGATTTACTGTATATAAAGACGGAAAAGTTGCATGGTAAATATTGCAAAAATATGGGAATAGTGAGATAATGCTGTAATAAGAATAAAGAAAAGGTGATAGTCTAATGGATAATCAAGATAAACAAAAAGAAAATAATATCTATAATATAATAATCTCTGTTTTAGCAATAATAGCAGTAGTTGGGTTGTGCTATTTAGGTTATTTAATGTATGATAATTATCAAAACACAATTATAGATTATGAAAAGCAAATAGATAATCTTCATTCCACAATTAATCAAAAAACACAATCGATAAACAACTATAAGACTAAAGTAGATAGCATGAATAAGCAAATACAATTTATGAATGACCATGTTGCCATTTGTCCTTTAGATGGAAGTGGATTATATCATAGATATGGCTGTGAGCATTTAGATACTTCTAGTTTTATGATATATAACACAGAACAAGCACCTAATGAGGAATATTCTCCTTGTCCCTATTGTTTTACAGAAACAACTAATACATCAAATGATATAACTGAAATTGTTTATATAACTAATACAGGTTCAAAATACCATAGAGAAGGTTGCTCTTATTTAAAAAGTAAAAAATCTATTACAAAAGAAAAAGCACAAGAACAGGGGTATATTGCTTGTGAAAGATGTAATCCTTAAAATAAAATACAAAGCACTTACAAAAATGTAGGTGCTTTTATTATGGAGGTCAAAATGAAAATAATCATATATCAAAACAGAGAAGTTTATAAAGAAGAAAGCAAAATAGGTAATGACTCAGAGAATAAAGTAGAAACTTTAGAATTTGAGTTTCCAGAGGAATATAAAGATTTTACAAAATATATTGAATTTCAAACAAAAGACGAAAAGTATGTTGACTTGATAGAAGACGACAAATATATAATAACTAGGGCTATTGCAAAGTATGGAAAAATAAAAGCACAAATAGTATTAAGAAATAGCTTAGAAAATGATGTTGCAGTTTTTAAGTCTGATATATTTGAATTGAAGGTTTCTAAAAGCATCAATGCTACAATCGATGTTCCTATTGAATATCCAACATGGATAGATAATCTAACAAGATTAAAACAGGACATAGAACACGCAGAACACGAAAGAGTATCAAATGAAAATGAAAGAATATCTGCAGAGAAAACAAGACAAGAGAACTTTACTAAAATGCAAGAAACTGTATCAAGTGCAGTAAGCAATATAAAAGATTTAACAGACAAGTACAATGAAAATGACAAGCAAAAGACAGAAGCATTCAATAAGAACTTTGAAGAAAAGCAGAAAGCAATAAATGATAATGCAGAAGCAAAAACAACAGCATTTGGCGAAAACGCAGAAGCACAAACAAAGACATTCAATACTAACTCAGATGATAAACTAGCAGAATACAACAAGAATCATACTGCTAAAATGAAAGAGTTTGACGACAATTATGATACAAAGACAAAAACATTTGATGATAATGCTTCAGCTAAATTAGATGAGTATAATAAAAATACTGAATTAAAAGAGAAATCTTTCAATGACAATGCTGGAACTAAAACTGAAACTTTTAATACTAATGCTGCAGATAAACAAAATGAGTTTGATGAAAACGCTTCTGATAAGTTAGCTGAATACAATCAAAATGCAAAAGAGTTAATCAACAAAGTTGAGCAAGTTCAAGCTGAGAATGAAACTCTAAAGGCTGAAAACAAGCTAATTAAAGAGCAGATACCAAGTGCTAGTGCGAGTGGAAATTCAATTCATGTTGAAGATAGCGGAACACTTGATTTTGATTGGAAAATTAGAGGTGGACATAAGCAAGAGACGAGAGAAGGGTATAACTTATTAGATTTTAATGTTGCACAAGATAGCAGAGTAACAGTAAACGAAGATGGAACATTAACAATAAATGGAACAGGTGGATTTGTTTTAAATATAGATAAATTACAATTAAAAGCAGGTATCACATATTATCAAAAAGTTGAGCTGATAAGTGGAAGTATTTCTGGTTCAAATATAAACACTACGTTTTTAAGCTTTGCCGGAGATGGAGTATGGATTTCAAGTGTAAACTTTTCACAGACAAATTTAACTAAAGATACAGAAAAAGCGGCTATCTGGATAAATGCGAGTGCTATATTTAATAATGCAGTAATAAAAATATGGGCAAATACCGACAAGAGCGATTTCGTTAAACATCAATCTCAAACAGCAATAATGCCAATACAACAAGAAATGTTAGAAGGAGACTATATAAGTGATGTAGAACATCATGAATGGAAAAAATTAGTATTGACAGGAGACGAAAATTGGGCTTGGAACACAACAAAAGAAATTACTCAAGTATTTCAACTTGATTCTAATATCAATATGAAAAATGAAAATGGATATTGCAATTGTTTAAAAACTGGTGTTGCAGGAGATGCTGAAAAAATTGTTTTTTCTTCAAAAATATTTATTGCAATAAATAAAGATAGACTATCAACAGCGACTGTAAATGGTTTTAAAGAATATCTAAAGCAAAAGTATGAGTCAGGGACACCGATAATAATTTATTATAAACTAGCAGAAGCAATTGACTTAGAACTAACAGAAGAACAAAAAGCAATACGAGATACTAAGTTATACACATACAAAAACATAACCAATATAGCTGTAAGTGATGAATTAGCAAGTATAGATGTAAATTACAAAAAAGACCCGACTACAGAACATGACGATTTACAAAATCAAATAGACGAAATAAAACAACTAATAAGTACAACAGAAACAAGTGCATTATTATTAGATAACTTACAAAAAGATGTAGAAACGGAGGTGGAATAAATGATAGTAGAATTATTAAAGAAATTGATTGTTAAAAAATACTACAAAGAAAAGACAGATATAGAGAACAAATTAAATGTATTTTATGCAATGAGTAAAATAAGTGATGAAGAATACAGCGAACTAACATTGCTAGTAGAAGATACATATACAGAACCAGTTGAAAATATAGAAGCTACAGAAGTGGCAAAAGGAGAAGAATAATGCAAATATTAGAATTTTTAAAGGATTATTGGTTTTTAATTACTTTTTGCAGTGGAATCTTCTTCGCAATGCTTACTTTCTGTACAAGCATGATAGAAGCAACAAAATGCAGTTTAAGAAATGATATATTAACAATATATGACAGATGTAAAGATAGAAAACAAATCACGCACTATGAGCTAGAAAGCGTACAGCATAGTGCGGAAATCTATTTTAAGTTAAAAGGAAACTCATTTGTTGAGTCGCTTATGAAAAAAATAGAAGATTTTGAAATAACCGATTAGGAGGGATTTATATGGATGCAAAAACAATAACTGAAATAGCAATAGTAGTAGTTGCTATATTGACTTTTATAATGTATCTAGTGTGGCAAATAAAGAAAAAAGGATTAAGACAAACAGTAATAAACTTAATAGTAAGAGCAGAAAATATGTATAAAAAAGGTGACAATGAAAAGAAAATAAATTATGTTATAGATAAGATAATAGTGCTAATACCTGCACCATTGTCTTTTTTTATAACTAGAGAAGCTGTGAGAGAATTTATACAAACAATATTTGATGAAGTAAAAAAAGCACTAGACTATGTGCCAAAGGAGGGCTAGTATGGAAGAAGAAATTGTAGAAACAATGGAATTAGCCGAAGAAGATGCAAGAGGGGAGGCTAACGAATAATGAACATTGAAGAAAGATTATTAACAATTAATTCATATTCAAGAAGTGGAGAAAAGCAAAATAAGATTGAAAATATTGTGGTTCACTGGGTAGGAAATGCAGAAAGCTCTGCTATAGCTAACAGAAACTATTTTGAAAATCTTAGAAATACACATAAGACATATGCTTCAAGTCACTATGTAATTGGACTAAATGGCGAAATAATAAGATGTATCCCTGAAGATGAAGTTGCTTTCCATAGTGGTAGTTATTCAATGAATAGAAAATCAATTGGAATAGAAGATTGCCACCCAGATTGGGAAGGAAAGTTCAATGAAAATACATATAATAGCTTAGTAGAATTATGTGCAGATATTTGTAAAAGATACGAATTGTCAGTAGATAATATTATAAGACATTATGACGTTACAGGAAAAGAATGTCCACGTTACTATGTAAGAAATGAAAAAGAATGGATCAAGTTCAAAAATGATGTTGCAAATAGGCTTGGACAAGCCACAGTTAATACAGCTGTAAAAGAAGAAAAAGGGAGTGAAGAAGTACCTATGTATAGATTTAAAAATGGAAAAACAGTAGAGCCAATCTACGCTGATTGTCAACATACATTAAAAATTGGTAGTCTAAATAAATATGAAGAGTGTGAGTGTTTTGGAATATTTAATGGAGCACCAATGGTTCGTTATCCGACTAAAAATGGAAATTATAAAATTGGTTTTGCAGTAGATGTAAGATGTGTAAAATAATATAAAAAATTAGAGGTAAGCTGATTAATTTCGGCCTACCTCTTTTTTGCGTTTTATGGTTGAAATCAAGGCATAAAACTATATTAATTAAAAATAAAAATGGCTCAAAAACGATTTAAATGCGAGTTTTAAAAAGGGTATTGACAAATATTAAAGAAAAGTGATATAAAATAAATAATGAAGATGTTGTATACATAAAATTTGCAAATTGTAGTAATTTATGTTATAATATCTTATAGCAATATAAAACATTAAAGTTTTATTTGTTTGCTTGTAATGCATATTACGAAAGTAATTGCATAAAATATAAAAAGGTTGATTGAGGATAGAAAGTGGCAGCTATCACGCCAGAGATGGTCTTATAAGTAGATGTAGGGTACGCCGTCCTACCGATTAACCGAAATTAAAAAACTTAAAAAAGGAGATACTGCAGTATCTCCTAAATTTATGCTTTTTTTACAGGAATTAATTTCCTACTTTTAATTGAATTTTTTAATTTTGCTTCTGATATTGGGTAGATAGTTCTAAATAATAAGTTTCCACCACCTTTTACAATTTGAATACCGACTAAAGAAATATCATCTAGTTTCTTTACATATTGAAGATTACCGTTCTTAAATAATCCAATGTAGTCAGGCTCACCAATAATTAATGGTATAGATTGTACTGCTTGATAATAAGAATCAATACTTGAATATTCAATCTTATGCTTTTCACAATGTTCCTCAATTCTGGTAGACCATACATTGATGTTTTGAGGTTTTAGATTTAAATCTAACATATCTATAACTTCTTGAGAAAGTTCACCAATTTTTATATTTTTACTTTTCCCAGTATGTAACTGTTCTAAATCGAGTTTTTTCATTTTATTTCTCCTTTTGTCTATTGAAATATATTATATATACAAAAGTTTCTAATGTCAATAATTATGCTATAGGAAAATATTACATTTCCACCATAGTGGATAAAAAGTATGTTATATACAAAAATGAACATACTAAAGCTTAAAGGTGGAAAAATGAGAATAGAAATATTATTGAAAGAGATTAGAACTAAAAAACGGATATAGCCTGGAAAAGTTGTCAAAAATGACAGGAATATCAAGTTCACATTTAAACTATATAGAACGAAATGAAAAAGAACCGTCTTTAAGTGTTGCAATAATAATAGCACAAGCATTAAATATAGATATAAAAGAATTATATAAAATAGTGCCATAAAAGTACTATTTTATTTTTTCGCATATGAAATTGATACTTTCATAAAATATCCACCATAGTGGATAAACTTTACTATATTACTACATCATATTCGAAAGGAGAAGTGTAGTATGGATGTAGTAAAAGATGAAGTAATTAAAGAACTAAATTGGAAAGAAAAGATTGTAGTAAAATTGTTTGCAAAGACATTTGAGAAAGTGTATAATAAGTGTAGAATAAAAATTGTAAATAGCATAATTAATGGGTGATGTTTACTTGTCCAAAACTTGTCCATCATTTTAGGAAAATTTAGAAAAACAAAGAAAGATATAGTAAACAAAAATGACTGTAAAGTACTGAAAACAGGACATTCTAGCACAAAACAGAAAATATTAGAAAATAATATATTTTGACTTTGACTCTGGCATGCGCTAGTTCGAATCTAGCCAGCCCAACCAAAAATAAAAACTCTGAAAGTACTGATAAATCAGTACTTTGCAGAGCTTTTTTGTTTTACAACTAATGCAATAGAGCCTGAATTTATGCTTAAAGTTATAAATGAAGCAGTAGATTCTGATATATTAGACGTAATAAATGATTGTAATTCATTAACTGTTAATCCAAAATTCTTAACTATTGCAAAAATTTCCAAAATTTGATAATATATAATAATAAGAAAGAGAGGTGGCAGTAATGTCAAGAGTATTAGTAATAGGTGGAGGACCTGCGGGAATGATGGCTGCAATAACAGCAGCAGAAAATGGAAATGAGGTAACGATATTAGAAAAGATGCCATCATTTGGAAAAAAATTATTAATAACAGGAAAAGGAAGATGTAATATAACAAGTTCACTATACATGAGTGAATTTATAAAAAACACACCAGGGAATGGTAAATTTTTATATAGTGCATTTCAAAATTATACCAATGCAGATATAATAGAATTCTTAAAAAAACAAGGACTAGAAGTAAAAGAAGAAAGAGGAAACAGAATATTTCCTGTAACAGATAAATCAATAGATGTGCTAAATTGCTTTAAAAAAAGAATAGATGAATTAAAAATAAAATATAAACTTGAAACTAGAGTAGAAAAAATATTAATTAAAAATAATGAAGTATTAGGAGTAAGAACTAATAGAGAGATAATACAAACAGACAAAATAATATTAGCAACAGGGGGAAAAAGTTATCCACTAACAGGATCAACAGGTGATGGTTACAAAATTGCTAGAGATTTGGGACATACAATAATTCCAATAAAACCTGCATTAGTGCCATTAGAGGTATACGAAAAAGAAGAGTGTAAAAAAATACAAGGATTAAGTTTAAGAAATATTGCTATAAAAATTATAGACACAGATAGAAAAAAGACAATATATGAAGACTTTGGCGAAATGGTGTTTACTCATTTTGGAATATCAGGTCCAACAATATTAAGTGGATCAGCTCACTTAGCTAAGTACAAGGATATAGACTATTTATTGAAAAAAAGATATATAAAAATAACTATAGACTTAAAACCTGCACTTACAGAAGAACATCTTGATGACAGAATATTAAGAGATTTTAAAGAATTTAAAAATAAACAATTTAAAAATAGTCTAGATAAATTATTACCACAAAAAATGATTCCATTAATAGTAGAACTATCAGGGATAAATCCAGATAAAATGGTAAATGAAATAACTAAAGAAGAAAGAAGACATCTGGTACAATTAATAAAATATTTTACAATAACAATAAAAAATTTCAGACCAGTAGAAGAAGCTATAATTACTTGTGGTGGAATTAGCACAAAAGAAATTAATCCCAAAACAATGGAATCAAAATTAATAAAAGGCTTGTATTTTGCTGGAGAAATTATAGATGTTGATGCATATACAGGTGGATTTAACTTGCAAATAGCATACTCAACAGGTTATACTGCTGGAATAAATGTTTAAAATTTAGATAAGGAATGTATTTCAATGGAAGAATTTATAACAATTTTGAAAAATGAAACTGCAGAAATAGTAGAAAAAAAGTCAAAATTTATAGCTAATCTTTTTCATGTAGAAAGTGTTGAAGAAGCAGAAAATAGAATAAAAGATGTAAAAAAGAAATATCATGATGCAAGACATAATTGTATAGCATATAGAGTTGCCGAAAATGGACAAATTATAGAAAAATCTAGTGATGATGGTGAGCCTTCTGGTACTGCAGGAGGCCCAATGCTTAATATTTTACAAAAAAATAATTTGTGTAATTTAGTTATTGTTGTTACTAGATATTTTGGAGGAATTTTATTGGGTACAGGAGGATTAGTAAGAGCATATTCAGAAGCGACTCAGCAGGCGATAGAAAAAAGTACCAAAGTCATAAAAGTTATAGGGAGAGAGATGATTATTGAATTAGACTATTCTAACTTAGAAAAATTTAAGTATTATTGTAAAAACAATAATATAAATATAAAAAAAATTGACTATATGGGTAATATTATATTGAAAATTGAAATGGAAGAAAGTGTAAAAGAAAAAATTATTGATGATATAAAAAATAAAAAGCTAAATATCCAGAATTTTAGTGAAGGCGAGAGAAAATGTATAGATAAATTTGTAGAAAATTGTAAATGAAATGGAAAAAAATTCCATAAAAGCTATTGCAATATTTTTTCTAAAGTATTATAATCAAAAATGTAAAAAATTTACAGTAGAAAAAATTAGGAGGAATAGCCATGAGAGAAAAAATTACAGTTTTAATAGCAGATGATAATCAAGAATTTAGTATGACATTAGCTACTTATCTAAAAAATCAGGAAGATATGATGATAATTGGGAGAGCAAAAGATGGAAATGAGGCATTAGATATGATATCTAATTTAATGCCTGACGTGGTATTATTAGATGTAATAATGCCGCATTTGGATGGAATAGGAGTATTAGAAAAATTAAACATGATAAAAATGCCCAAAAAACCTATATGTATAATGCTGTCTGCAGTTGGGCAAGATAAAATAACAAGAAGAGCAGTAGAATTGGGTGCAGAATACTATGTTGTAAAACCCTTTGATATTGAATTACTAATCACGAGAATAAGAGAATTAAAAAATTATAAACCAGAACCAAAAAATAATTTTATTTCAAAAGAATCAACTATGCCTAAGCAACAATATATTGAAATCTCTAATGATGCAACAAAGAAAGAGGATAATTTAGAAGCTTTAGTCACAAATGTTATCCATGAAGTTGGTGTGCCTGCACATATAAAGGGATATCAGTATTTACGTGAGGCAATTATTATGGTTGTAAATGATATTGATGTTATTAATCAAATTACTAAAAGTTTATATCCAAAAATCGCAGACAAATTTACCACAACACCATCACGTGTAGAACGTGCAATCCGCCACGCAATAGAAGTTGCTTGGGGAAGAGGACAACAAGATGTTGTCGAAAATATATTTGGCTACACAATTTCAGCAGCTAAAGGAAAGCCTACCAACAGCGAATTTATAGCAATGATTGCTGATAAACTACGCTTGGAACTAAAGAGTGCATAGAAATTATGCGTAATTGTAGAGCACCAACTAATGATAATGTGCAAAAAAATGAAATAATTGTGAAATTTTACTATGTTTGTTTTGATATAAAAAATGTTATATAGTATTTGTACTGTACTTTAAACAAATTTTTTACGTCTGTAATTCTAATTTATAGCTCCGTATTAACATTATAGGAAACTCTTGAAAAGTAGGAGTAGTTATGATACTATAATATCCGAAAGGAAGGTACAAATGAAAGAAAACAGGATACTAATGCAATATTTCGAATGGTACTTAAAACCCGAGGACAAACTATGGCAAAAAGTATCACAAGAAGCAAAAGAATTAAAGAAAGTTGGAATTACAGATGTATGGCTACCGCCTGCATATAAAGGCGCAGGTGGTAAATATGACGCAGGATATGCAGTATACGATTTATATGATTTAGGAGAATTTAATCAAAAAGGCAGCATAGAAACTAAATATGGTACAAAGGACGAATATTTGCAAGCAATAATGGATTTACATGAAAATGATATAAAAGTATACGCAGATATAGTACTAAATCACAAAATAGGAGCAGATGAAGCAGAAAATGTATATGCAAGTGAAGAAGAATATCAAAACAGAAATGTAGATACTACATTGCCAACTAAAATAAAAGCATGGACAATATATAATTTTCCAATGAGAAATAACAAATATTCAGACTTTAAATGGAATTATAAACACTTTAATGGAACAGATTGGGATGAAAGTGGAAGAAAAAATGGAATATTCAGATTTAGTGGAAAACATTGGGATAAAAGTGTAGATGAAGAAAATGGAAATTATGATTACTTAATGGGAGCAGATATAGATTTTAATAATTCGGAAGTTGTGGAAGAATTAAATAAATGGGGAAGATGGTACTTAGATTTTACAAGAGTTGATAATTTTAGGTTGGATGCAGTAAAACACATAAAATCAGGATTTATGGCAGACTGGATAAGAAACATGAAAGAATCAAGACCAAATTTGCAATGTGTTGGGGAATATTGGAATAGAAATATAGATGTATTAAAATCATATATTAACAATACTGATTCAACAATTCCATTATTTGATGTACCATTACATTATAATTTTTACGAAGCATCTAATTGTAACGGAAACTTTGATTTTGCAAGAATATTTGAAAATACACTAGTAAAAGAGATGCCTGGTTTAGCTGTAACATTTGTAGACAATCATGATACAGAACCAGGACAAGCATTGTTTTCATGGATATCTGATTGGTTCAAGCCATTAGCTTATGCATTGATTTTACTTAGGAAAGATGGATTACCATGTGTATTTTATGGAGATTATTACGGAATACCATCTCAGAATGTTTGTGCTAAAAAAGAAATGTTAGATAATATGATGCAAATCAGAAAACAATATGCTTATGGAGAGCAAATAGATTATTTTGACCATCATGATGTTATTGCATGGATTAGAACAGGAGATGAAGAGCATCCAAACTCAGGACTAGTAACAATTATGAGTGATGGACCAGGTGGTGGAAAAACAATGAATGTCGGTAGCAGATTAGCAAATTCAACATTCTATGATTACACAGGAAACGTAAAAGAGACAGTGTATGTGGATAATGAAGGAAATGGGATTTTTTACTGTAATGGTGGAAGTGTTTCAGTTTGGGTAAAAAAATAAGAAAATATATAGAAATATAGTAGGAGTTTAAGATAAAGTTTTTACAATTTTACCAGGAACTCCTACTATTGTTACATTAGAAGGGACGTCTTTCAAAATAACAGCATTAGCACCGATTTTGACGTTATTTCCAATAACAATATTACCAAGAATCTTAGCACCTGAGCCAATAAAAACATTGTTCCCAATCGTAGGGTGGCGTTTTCCTTTTTCTTTTCCAGTTCCACCTAAAGTAACACCATGAAAAAGGGTAACATCATTTCCAACGACAGCAGTTTCTCCAATAACAACTCCTGTACCATGGTCTATAAACAATCTTTTGCCAATTTTAGCTCCTGGATGTATTTCAATTCCAGTTTTTTTCTTTGATTTTTCACTTATATACCTTGCCAAGAGTAAATGATTATGCTGGTAGAAATAATGAGACAATTTATAATAGAGTAAAGCTTTAAAAGAGGGGCAAAGCAATGCTTCTAATGGATTACTTATTGATGGGTCGTTTTCTGTTACTGTTTGTACTTGTTCTTTGATATATTCAAACATAATATCACTTCCTATATACTATTATATTAATAAATGTGAAAATTTGTGACTTTGCATGGAGGAAAAGCAATCTCAGTTGTGCATGCACGGAAAAAAAGCGATCTCAAGTGTGCAAAATTGCACGGAAAAAAAGCGGAATAAAATGTGCAAATGTATTGAAAAATTTAGAAAAATGTGGTTAAATAAAATTAGATGATGCGGGTGTAGTTTAGTGGCAGAATCCCATGCTTCCGACCTGGTGGCCCGAGTTCGATTCTCGGTACCCGCTCCATTTGAAATCAACTTACGGACTTAAAAATTCGTGAGTTTTTATTTTATATAAAACTTTAAAAGTTCTCTTATCACAGAAAGGAGGACTTTTTTCATGCTTGAATTTAAAGTAATTGCAAATTTAAAAGCTAATAAAGATTTAACCGACATTTTAAAAGAATTTAAATATAAGGTTAAATTAGGACAAACAAAAACTATCTTGCACACCAACCTACAAGTAGTAATACCTACTGAATACCAGATTACATATCCTACTACTCTTACAATACTTGAATACAAAATTAATGAAATATCAAATAAGCCTTTTTATATTAAAGAGCATAATCAAAAGTACAATATTAAAGAAATTACACAATTTTTAAAAAAGTTTTAATTTTAGACTATACATTTTGCTTATTTGTGAGGAAACATATGAGAAATATTAAAAAAATTCAATTTAGTGTCTGATATTTTGCGTTTGAGTGAGGAAACATATGAGAAGTATTTTAATATTTCTCGAAATTTAATGAAAGGAGGAAAACTATGAGATGTGGTGTTTATGTAAGAGTATCTACTGACGACCAAAGAGATAATGGTTATTCTATTGATTCACAACTTAGAATGATTAAAGAATATTGTGAAAAGAATGAATATGATATTGTTGATGTTTATAATGATGCTGGACATTCTGGAAAAGATTTGAT
>JABLTO010250764.1_pt1 | contig 56837 bp, 47 predicted proteins | sample 7160091 | NCBI WGS metagenome assembly JABLTO01 (sample SAMN14651225, study PRJNA627086) | human gut metagenome | isolation source: feces | host: Homo sapiens
ATGATTACGTCTGTATCTACATTGTCTCCGTATTTAAATACTTTTCCTTTTGCCTGCATCTTCTCTTCCTCCTATAATCCAAGCTCTGCCGGTGCGCTGATGCGGCCGGTTACGGCGCTGGCTGCGGCTACCGCCGGGCTTGCCAGATATACCTCGGAATCCACGTGGCCCATACGTCCGACGTAATTCCGGAGGCCGCCCCTACGGCCATGCGGAGCATGGCCGGCCCTGCGGGCCGAATTCTCGCCTTTTGCAGGGTGGGTAACCCCGCCGACCCCGCAAAAAGGGCTTGCCAAAGCCGGGACAGTATGCTATACTTTCGATAGATGCCAATACTGAAGAAAGGAGCTGCTGAAATGATTAAATTGCGTAATGACCATAACAGAATACCAGTACAGCAGCTCTCTCTGTGACAGTGCCCTTTTAAGGCCGCACCATTTTTGCCGGGAGTTGTATTGCTCCCGGTTTTTTTGCGCCTGTGGGGCGGGAGAGAGCCGAGCCAAAAACCAAACGGAGATTCTATGAAACAAATTTTTACCTATCTCAAGCCATACCGTGGGCAGATGCTGCTGGGCGTCCTGCTCATCGCTGTTTCGGGCGTCTGCTCGCTGCTGCTGCCCACCATCATGAGTGATATTCTCAACCGGGGCGTCTATCGCTCGGACTGGGATTATATCCTGCGGTGCAGCGTAAAAATGCTGGTGGTAACGGCCATTTCGCTGGGTGCTGTGGTGGCAGGAACGTGGTTCCGCACCCGGGTGGTTTCCGGGTTCTGCGCCGACCTGCGGGCCGCTGTTTTCAGCCGGGTGAACCAAATGCCCTTCGAGGAGGTCAGCCGCATCGGCACGTCGGCGCTGCTGACCCGTTCCACCCACGATGTGGGAACGATGGCATGGGTCGCCGACATGCTTTCCAGCAATATCATCACCATACCGGTGCTGTTTTTCGGCGGGGTGGCGCTGGCCTTTTCCAAGGACCCCGCACTGGCGCTCATCATCCTGCTGGCGCTGCCCATCATCACGGTGGCCATGCTCATCATCGGGCGAAAGGTGGAACCGCTGTGGAAAATTTCCGACAGCTACTGCGATAAGCAGAACGACCTCGTCCGGGAACGGCTGCATGGCATCCGGGTCATTCGGGCATTTAACCGCGAGGAGCAGGAGCAGGGGAAAATTGCCGATGCGACCCGTGTGATGGCCGAGCATATCATCGAAGCAAATGTAAAAATGGGGCTGGCCTCACCGCTGGCCATTGCGCTGATGAATCTGGTGGCGGTTGCCATCGTGTTTTTCGGCGGCAGCCGGATGCAAAGCGGGGTGAGCTCCGCCTCCGGCGGCGATATTTTTGCGATGGTGCAGTATGTGGCGCTGGTGATGAACGGCATTGTGATGGCGGCGTTTGCGCTGGTGATGTATCCCCATGCCAAGGTTGCGGCGGAGCGCATCGGCGAGGTGATGGCCGCTAAAACGGTGGATGACGCCCCGGGGGAGGATATCACCTTTGCCGGGGATATCCGCATGGAGGACGTGACCTTCTGCTATGAGGGCGCCGATGCCGCCGCGGTCAGCCATGTGACGCTGCACATTGCACCGGGAGAAAAGGCCGCTATTATCGGCGGGACCGGCAGCGGAAAATCCACGCTGGTGCAGCTTTTGATGGCCTTCCGGCAGCCCACCGAGGGCAAAATCTACTATGACGGGCGGGATGCCGCCACCCTGAACCGCCGTACCATCCGGCAGAATATCAGCTGTGTTTTGCAGCGGGCCGGTATTTACAGCGGGACGATCCGGGAGAATATCGCCATGGGCCGCCCCGATGCCGCCGAGGAGGAAATTTGGCAGGCGGCGGCCATTGCACAGATGACCGACTACATAAAGGCGCAGCCCAAGGGACTGGACCATGTGCTGGTGCAGGCCGGGAAAAACCTTTCCGGCGGGCAGAAGCAGCGGGTGAGCATCGCCCGGGCGGTGCTGAAAAATGCACCGATCTACCTTTTTGACGACAGCTTTTCGGCGCTGGATTTTATGACCGAAGCGAACCTGCGGCGGGCGCTGGCCGAAAAAGCGGCCGGGAAAACCCAGATCGTGGTGACGCAGCGGGTGACCAGCGCCATGAACAGCGATAAAATCTTTGTGATGGACGGCGGACGGCTGGTGGATGCCGGGACCCACCGGGAGCTGCTGGAGCGCTGCGGCGTCTATCGGGAGATTTATCTCTCACAGACGGGAGGTGACCGCCGATGAACGGGGAAACGCATAACGTTAAAATGACCAACGGGGAGGTTTTTGCCCGGTTGGTGAGGGATGCAAAGCCCATTTACGGGTGGCTGCTACTGGGCGCCCTGATGGGGGCTGCCGTGGTGGCCTGCGCCGTGATAGCCCCGCAGCTTTTGGGGGCTGCCATCCAGCTTTTGTACGACGCATGGGCCGGGGAACGGCCATTGGCCGGGCTGACCGACGCCCTACTGCCCCTTTGCGGGGGACTGGCGGCGGTCTACCTGATAAAAAGCGCGCTGGAAGCCGGGAAAATGTACCTGATGAACAATGTGGTGAGTCGCTACTACACCTGCAATCTCCGCATCAGTATTTCCGATAAGATCAGCCGGCTGCCCATCAGCTTTATCGATAAGACCCCTGCCGGGCAGATCATCGACCGTATCCAGGAGGATGTTTCCAATATGGGCGGCAGCATCCATGATATCGTGGATGTGTTCATCATGGGCTTTATGCAGATCATCGTCATTGCGGTGATGATGCTGCGGGAAAACTGGAAAATGGGGCTGGCGGTGCTTTTGCTGATGCCCCTTTCCATCTTGATCTCCTCCCGCATTTCCGCCCGGTGCGGCAACTATTTCCGCAAGATGTTCAGAGAAAGCGGAGAGCTTTATTCGGTGGTGGAGGAGAGCTACGCCAGCTACCAGACCACCAAGGCCTACAACCATGAGGAGGCGACCATTGCCGCCCATGCGGCTATCAACGACCGGCAGAAGGATGCCGAGGCCAAGGCGATCTTTCTGCAGGGACTGATCACCCCCTGCATCACCGCCGCCAATGCCATCGCCTATATTTTAGTGGCGGTCATCGGCGGGTACCTGACGGTAAAGGGCGCACTGGGGGTGGGCGCCGTGGTGACGGTGCTGCTGTATTCCCGGCAGTTTTCCTCCCCGCTGGAGCAGATCGCCGGGGTGATGGGATCGGTGCAGCGTACCTGTGCCGCCGCCGGGCGGGTTTATGAACTGCAGGACGCCGAGGAGGAGAAGCCCATCGACGGGCACCTGACCGGTACCATAAAGGGCGATGTGGAGTTTGACGGGGTTAATTTTAGCTATGACCCCGAAACGCCGCTGATCCGGGATTTCACCGTAAAGGTGCGCCACGGGCAGAAGGTGGCCATCGTGGGGCCGACCGGCGCCGGAAAGACCACGCTGGTGAACCTGCTGATGCGGTTTTATGATATCCAAAGCGGGAAGATAACGATAGACGGGCAGGATATTGCCGCTGTGAGCCGTGAGGATGTGCGGGGGCTGTTCGGGATGGTGCTGCAGGATACCTGGCTGTTCGGCGGGACGGTGGCCGATAATGTGGCCTACGGCAAGCCCGATGCGACCCGGGAGGAGATCATCACCGCATGCGATGAAGCCTACTGTGACCATTTTATCCGCACGCTGCCGCAGGGCTATGATACCGTCGTCAGCGAGGACAGCATCAATATCTCCGGCGGGCAGAAGCAGCTTTTGACCATCGCACGGGCGCTTCTGGCCAACCGGCGGCTGCTCATCCTGGATGAAGCGACCTCCAACGTGGATACCCGTACCGAGATCCTGCTGCAAAAGGCGATGGATAAGCTGATGCGGGACCGCACCTGCTTTGTCATTGCCCACCGGCTTTCCACCATTGTGGATGCTGACCTGATCCTGGTCATCAATGACGGGCAGATCGTGGAGACCGGCACCCATGAGGCGCTGCTGGAAAGGCAGGGCTTCTACTACCGGCTGTATACCAGCCAGTATGCGGTGTGATATAAAAAGAAAAGGCCGGCAGCGAGCTCCGCGGGACAAAGGAGCGAGCTGCCGGTCGATTTTCGGCTTTTACAGGGCTTGGATAAAGGCACGGGCGTTTTGCAGGTCAGCGGCATCCGGGTGGCCCTTGGCCATGCCGCCGATGAGCTTAAACGGGCCGAAGGTATCGTAGCCGCGGCAGGCAAACCGGCCGAGGACGGTGCAGCCCTTGGCGGAGGCGACCCCGGAGATGGCGGAAAAGTATTTATCGGGGCAGGATTTAGAGCCGTGGGTGGCGACGAAAAAGACCTCCTTGCCCTGCGGCAGGTAACGCTCGGCGTAATCGATGACGGTGGGGTGGAATTTGGAGTAGTAGATGCCGGAGGCGAAGCCGATGCGGTCGTACTGCGGGAGGTGGGCGGCCATGCGGCTGGTGACATCGATGAGGTCGATATCGGCGGCTTCGGCCATGGCCTCCAGTACCTTCAGGGTATTGCCATGGTGGCGGGAATAGTAGCAGATGGCGGTTTTCATGGGGACCTCCTTGGGCATGATGTTAGTGGGACAGGAGCAGGGAGCAGGCGGCGGGCAGAAGGGTTGTGTGACAAGGAGCGCCGCCGGCAGGCTGATGCCCGACGCAAGGCGGGCTGATGCCTGTCAAGGGAGCGACGCAGTCAGGCGGCCCTTATGGCTGCCGCCGTACGGTATGATTATAGCCCATTTTCCGGGGAACGGCAAGTGTTGCTTTTTGGCGGCAAAAAGGCTATGATATAGGGAGATTTCAGCCGGATGGGAGAGATACTATGACAGCAAGAGAATACCCGGTTTTTACTGTGACACCGAAGGCCGAGCGCAGCCTGAAGGCCGGTCATCCGTGGGTGTACGGCGAGGAAGTGACGGCCGTAGAGGGCGTCTATCAAAACGGCGACATGGTGGATGTGGTAAGCAGTAAGGGGCGGTATCTGGGCAGCGGCTGGGTGAATGACCATTCCAAAATCCGGGTAAGGGTCATCAGCCGGAACGCCAACGATACCTTTGATGAAGCGTTTTTCCGGCGGCGGGTGCGCTATGCACTGGACTACCGCAAGACGGTGATGGGCCCGATCGACTACCGCTGCTGTCGCCTGATTTTCGGGGAGGCCGACCAGTTCCCCGGGCTGACGGTAGACCGCTTTGAGAACGTGCTGGTGACGCAGGTGCTTTCCCTGGGGATGGAGCGCCGCAAGGACATGGTGTACCGGGCGCTGGTAGAACTGCTGCGGGAGGACGGCGAGACCATCGATGCGATATATGAGCGCAACGATGTGGCGATACGGGCGCTGGAGGGGCTGGAGCAGGGAAAGGGCTTTTACCCGATGGAGGGGCTGAAAACCGACCTTTCCGGCCATGTGACCATCACCGAAAACGGGATAAAATACGATGTGGACTATATCGAGGGGCAGAAAACCGGGTTTTTCCTGGACCAGAAGTATAACCGGCAGGCGGCGGCAAGGCTGGCGCGCGGCCGCCGGGTACTGGACTGCTTCACCCACACCGGCGCCTTTGCGCTGAATGCCGCAGCGGCCGGGGCGCAGCAGGTTACTGCGGTGGATGTTTCGGCCTTTGCGCTGGAGCTGGCCGCCGAAAACGGCAGGCGCAACGGGCTGACCAACCTTGACTATAAGTGCGCCGATGTTTTTGACCTGCTGACCGAAATGGCGCGGGAGAAAAAGTGCGGCTACGATTATATTATTCTTGACCCGCCGGCCTTTACCAAAAGCCGGGCCACCGCCAAAAACGCCTACCACGGCTACAAGGAGATCAACATGAAGGCGATGCGGCTGCTGCCCCGGGGCGGGTATCTGGCCACCTGCTCCTGCTCCCATTTTATGACCGATGAGATGTTCCGCAGGATGCTGCAGGAGGCGGCGCTGGATGCCGGGGTCACGCTGCGGCAGATCGAGGCAAGGCAGCAGGCGCCCGACCACCCCATCCTGCCCGGTGTGCCGGAGACCGATTATTTGAAGTTCTACCTGCTGCAGGTGGTGTAAAACGGCGGGATTGCGAAAAGTTGACAAAAGTAGTATAATATTTTTGTTTGCTTCACCTGATAAGGTCGCACGGGGCTTTGGCGGGGGATATGCCGCAGGGCCATGCTGTGAGAGGCGGGCACGCCGCAGCGGGGAGGGCTGTCCGAAGCGCAGCGGAGGGTCAGCACGACTCAAGCGGAGGCTGCGCCCGCCGTAGCGGAGGGTCAGCACGACTCAAGCGGAGGAGTACCCGCCGCGGTGCGTGCTCTTGTCAGGGAAGGGATCATTACAGTAAATAATTCTTATGGAAAGAAGATGCTTTTATGACTAAAATCGATATTTTCTCCGGGTTTCTGGGCGCCGGCAAGACGACCCTCATCAAGAAGCTGATTGCCGAGGCCTATACCGGCGAGCAGCTGGTGCTCATTGAAAATGAGTTTGGTGAGATCGGCATTGACGGCGGCTTTTTGCAGGAGGCCGGGATCAACATTACCGAAATGAACAGCGGCTGCATCTGCTGCAGTCTGGTGGGGGATTTCGGCAAGGCGCTGCGGCAGGTGATGGACACCTATCACCCCGACCGCATCCTTATCGAGCCGTCCGGCGTCGGAAAGTTGAGCGACGTTATCCGTGCGGTGCAGGATTTGCAGATGCCGGATGTGGTGCTGAACGGCTTTACCACCGTGGTGGACGCCGCCAAGGCCAAGATGTATATGAAGAATTTCGGCGAGTTTTTCAATAACCAGGTGGAGCACGCCAGCGCCATTATTTTGAGCCGCACCGGCGGGATGAAGCAGGACAAGCTGGATGCCTGCGTTGCGCTGCTGCGGGAAAAGAACCCGACTGCGACCATCGTGACGACCCCGTGGGACGAACTGGACGGGAAGCAGCTGCTGGCGGCCATGGAACGCCGGGATACTCTTTCTGCGGCACTGGAGGAGTTGGCCGAGGAGCAGGAGCATCACCATCACCACCACGAGCATGGCGAGGAATGCGGCTGCCATGACCATGAGCATCACCACCACGAGCATGGCGAGGAATGCGGCTGCGGCTGCCATGACCATGAGCATCACCACCACGAGCATGGAGAGGAATGCGGCTGCCATGACCACGAGCATCACCACCACGAGCATGGCGAGGAATGCGGCTGCGGCTGTCACGACCACGAGCATCACCACGCCGATGAGGTGTTTACAAGTTGGGGCCGGGAGACCGCCCACCCCTACGAGCAGCAGGAGCTGGCCGCTGCGCTTCAGGCGCTGGATACCGGCGATTACGGCCAGGTGCTGCGTGCCAAGGGCATTGTGGCGGGGACGGACGGCAAGTGGCTGCACTTTGACTACGTCCCCGGTGAGGTGGAGGTACGCACCGGTGCTGCCGGTGTGACCGGCCGTTTGTGCGTCATCGGTGCCGAGCTGAAGGAGAACGCCCTGACCTCGCTGTTCCATCTTGACTGATCACGGAGGGAATGAAAATGGCAAAGGCTGTTGAGATCCCGGTTTATCTGTTCACCGGTTTTCTGGAGGGCGGCAAGACCCGCTTTATCCGGGAAACGCTGGAGGATAAGAAATTCAATGCCGGGGAGCATACCCTGCTGGTGCTGTGCGAGGAGGGCGAGGAGGAGTACGACCTTTCCCACCCGCTGATGAAAAATGTGCATATCCTGCCCATCGAAAGCGAGGAGGAGCTGACCGCTGAAAAGCTGGGAGAATGGCAGAAGATCCACCGGGTGGACAGGGTAGTGATAGAATATAACGGAATGTGGCTGCTGCAAAGACTGTATGAGCAGATGCCGCAGGGCTGGATGATCTATCAGGAGGTCATGCTGGCGGACTACAATACCTTTTTGAGCTACAATACCAATATGCGCAGCCTGATGGTGGATAAACTGACCAGCTGCGAAATGGTGCTGCTGAACCGCGCACCGGTGGGCGCCGATAAAATGGAGATCCACAAGGTGATAAGAGGGGTGAGCCGCCGGACCGATATCGGCTATGACTATGTGGACGGCAGCTTTGATTACGACGAGATAGAGGACCCGCTGCCCTTTGATATCAACGCCCCGGTGATCGAAATAGGGGATAATGATTTTGCTGTATGGTACCGTGACCTGACCGAGGAAATGGAAAAATATCAGGGCAAAACGGTACGGTTCAAGGGGCGGGTGGTCACCAAGCACCGCAGCCTGAAAAACTGCTTTGTGTGCGGGCGGCATGTGATGACCTGCTGCGTGGAGGATATCACCTTTATGGGGCTGGCCTGTACCGGCTATCCCCCCGAAAAGCTGGAAAACGGCGGCTGGTACACCGTCACCGCCAATCTGGATATCCGCTTCAGCACCGTTTACGGCAAGCGCGGTCCGGTACTGGCTGTGACCGCCTGCGTCCCCGCCGAGGAGCCGGAGCAGGAGGTTGCCACCTTCTATTAAAAAGAGAGCCAGTGGCCACAAAAGAACGGATTTGCCCGGAGAGATTGCTGCTCCGGGCTATCTTTTTGCGGGGGGATGTGGTATAATTACCCTGTATTATGGCAGATACCACACTGACCCCAAAGGAGGAACCATCATGAGCAAGAATGAAAACAGACAACCGCCCGCATTTATCCACAGTGCGCTGCGGGATCATAACAGCCTTGCCCTGCCCTCGGTCATCCGACGAGCCAGCGGGATCATCATTATGGGCAGACGAATGAAGTCGCTGATCTTCACCACCGATATTGCCATCATCCGCAACTGTAATGCCGATGCGGTGCTGGCGGTTTACCCCTTTACGCCGCAGCAGGTCATTATGGATGCCATTATTTCCGCTTCCTCCATCCCCGTGGTGTGCGGGGTGGGCGGTGGTGTCACCGACGGCATACGCAGCGTGATGCTGGCCAAGGATGCCGAGGCGCAGGGCGCCTTTGGTGTGGTGGTGAACGCACCCATGCGCAACCAGACGGTGGAAACGATGAAAAAGGTGGTGGATATCCCCATCATCGCCACCGTGACCAGTGAAAATTATGATATCGCGGCAAGACTGGCGGCCGGTGCTTCGGTCCTGAATGTTTCCGCTGCCGAGCGTACCGCCGGGGTGGTGCGGAAGATCCGGGAGAAGTTCCCCGATGTGCCTATGATTGCCACCGGCGGCCCCACCGAGGAGTCCATCCTGGAAACGATAGAGGCCGGCGCCAATGCCATCAGCTATACGCCGCCCTCCACCAAGGAGCTGTTCCGGGTGATCATGTCCGGCTACCGTGAGCGCGAAAACGCCGCTGCCCCCCGTGTGGAGGATGAGGATCTTTTGGAGCTTTTGTAACATAACCTGCGTAACGGGAGGATCATCATAATGAAAAAAGTACTGAAGATTTTGCTTATCCTGCTGGCGGTGGTGCTGGCGGCGGCCATTATTTATGTGGCCTATGTGATGTTGAGCTATAACCGCATCCCCGATGGGCAGGAGCTGCCACCTCGTAACCCGCAGGAGGCTGCTGCGGTGGCGCAGACGGATCATGAATACGCCATTACAACGCAGAATATCGGCTTTGGCGCCTATACCGCCGACTATACCTTCTTCATGGATGGCGGAGTGGAATCCTGGGCGGCCAGCCCCGAAAGTGTGACGGCCTGCGTGAACGACGCTGCCGATACCGTGGCGGCGCTGAACCCGGATTTTGTGCTGTTTCAGGAGGTGGACTTTGACTCCACCCGCAGCTATCACATCAATGAGCAGGCGCTGCTGCGGGAAAAATATGCCGCAATGGCAGAGGTGGATGCCGTCAACTATCATTCCGCCTTCCTGATGTACCCGTTCAGCCAGCCGCATGGCAGCTCCAACAGCAGCCTTGTGACCTTCAGCAGCGTGGGGATCACCGGGGCGGTGCGGCGCAGCCTGCCCATTTCCACCGGCTTTTCCAAGTTCCTTGATTTGGACCGCTGCTATACCGTGAGCCGGGTGCCCACCGAAAACGGCCGGGAGCTGGTGCTTTACAATGTTCATCTTTCGGCCTACGGCGGCAGTGATGAGATCCGTGCGGCGCAGATGAATATGCTGTTCGGCGATATGCTGGGCGAGTACCGGCAGGGCAACTATGTGGTGTGCGGCGGCGATTTTAACCACGATTTCACCGGCAATTCCACACAGGTCTTAAACGGCGGCGAAATGACCGATTTCGGCTGGGCGCAGCCGTTCCCCATCGAGATGCTGCCCGAGGGGCTGACCCGCTGCGACAACTACACCGGCGAGGTAACGCAGCCCACCTGCCGCAACTGCGATATCCCCTATGTGGAGGGGAACTTCACCATCATCGTGGATGGGTTTATCGTCAGCGATAATGTGACGGTGAATTATCTGGAGAATGTGCAGACCGGGTTCCGGTATTCCGACCACAACCCGGTGCTGATGCGCTTTGTGCTGAACGGGGATTAACGGCGGCGCAGGGACGAAAAATAAAAAAGATCGGCTTCGGGATCACAGAGGATCCGGGAGCCGATTTTTTATGGGGTCAGCGATTCTGTTTCAGGCGCTTATCCAGCTTGACCGAAAGGCGGGTGCCGACGCTTTGGAATACCTGAACGATAATGATGAGCAGGATGACGGCCAGCAGCATCACCAGGTATTTATAGCGGTAATAACCGTAGTTGATGGCGATCTTACCGAGGCCGCCGCCGCCCACGATACCACTCATGGCGGTGTAGCCCAAAATGGTGGTGATGGCAATGGTGGCATTGGAGATGAGGGAGGGAATGGCTTCCGGGATCATCACCTTGACGATGGTTTGCAGGGGGGAGGCGCCCATGCTGCGGGACATTTCAATGATATTGGGATTGAGCTCCCGCAGGCTGCTTTCCACCAGACGTGCCACAAAGGGGAAGGAGGCCACCACCAGCGGCACAATGGAGGCGGTAGTGCCCACCGCCGTCCCCACCACCGCACGGGTGAAGGGGAACAGCAGGATCATCAGGATGAGGAAGGGCACCGAGCGCAGCAGGTTGATGATGACGTTGACGGTTTTCATCAGCCAACCGGGCAGGGGAGCAAGACCGTCTTTTTCCCCCACCACCAGCAGCACGCCCAGCGGCAGCCCGATGAGAACGGCGAAGAACATGGCCGCAACGGTGACATAAAGCGTTTCCCAAAAGGCCAGCAGGAACTGCCCCTTGACGATGGCGATGGTCTCCTGCAATACCTCGGCGGAAAAGAGATTATTCAGCATACTGGGTCACCTCCTGGGCGGTCACATCGCCGTCCTGCGTCAGGTAGGCAATGGCACGGGTGACATCATCACCCTTGTTTTCGATGGAGAGCAGCATGGAGCCGTAGACGCGGCCCTCGATGCTGCGGGTGGATGCGTAGGCGATATTGGCCTCGATGCCGATCTCGGTGGCCATGCGCGCAATCAGCGGCTTACCGGTGGCATCGGCGCCGTTAAAGACGACACGGATGAGCCGGGCGCCGGGCAGGGCGCACAGCAGGCTTTCCGGGTTGCCCTCCGGGAAGACCAGCCGCCGGGCGGCCTCCGATTTGGGATGAGAAAAGACGGTACTGACCTCGCCCTGCTCCACCACGACGCCCTCCTCCAGGATGGCGACATGACGGCAGGTGGACTCGACCACGCTCATCTGATGGGTGATGATGATAACAGTAATGCCGAGCTTGTGGTTGATATCCCGGATGAGCTCCAGAATGGCGCCGGTGGTTTTGGGGTCAAGAGCGCTGGTGGCTTCATCGCACAGCAGCACCTTGGGGTTGGTGGCCAGCGCCCGGGCAATGGCGACACGCTGCTGCTGCCCGCCCGAAAGCTGGGCAGGGTAGGCTGCGGCCTTATCCCCAAGGCCGACCAGCTCCAGCAGCGACTGCGCCTTTTGGGCAGCCTCTGCCTTTTTTACACCGGCCAGCTCCAGCGGGAAGCAGACGTTCCGCAGGCAGTTTTTCTGCATCAGCAGGTTAAAGCCCTGAAAAATCATGGTGATGCTTTGGCGCTCCTGCCGTAGTTCCTTTTCGGTCATGCGGGTAAGGTCCCGGCCATCAATGATCACGCTGCCGGAGGTGGAGCGCTCCAACAGGTTGATGCAGCGCACCAGCGTGCTTTTGCCGGCGCCGCTCATGCCGATGATGCCGTAAATATCGCCATCGGGAATGGTGAGGGAAACATCCTTGAGTGCTTCCACGCTGCCATCCGAGAGGGAATAGGTCTTACACAGGTTTTTTAGCTCGATCATACTGTTTATAACCCCGGTTCTTTAATTATTTGAGAGCATCGAGGGAGGACTGCTTGCCGCCGTAGAGGCCGAGAGGCTCCACATGGACGGAAAGAACGGAAACAAGGTGGGTGCCGTTCTGGGCGTTGAAGTCATCGAGGTAGGGGGTGTGCTGGAAGTAGTTGGCCAGGACGGTGCCGTCCTCTACCACGTTATTGGGGATGACATAGTCGCTGTATTCCTGAATATCAAGGGTGACATCCTTGGCGGCGAGGATCTCCTTGGCTACGGCAAGGATCTCGGCGGGGGGGGCGGGGGAGGCGGCTACGGTGATGGTCTGGCCGGCGATGGCGGAATAATCAAGGTCGGGGTCATAGCCGTCACCGGGGTTTTCCACGACGGAAATAACGGAGCCGTCATACTTTTCGGTGATGTAATCGGCGACCTGCCGGCTGGAAAGGGCAGCGATGAGCGCCTTAACCAGGGGATTTTCCTCGTTGCCTTCCTTTACCGCCAGGATATTGGCGTAAGCAGAGGAGGAGCCCTCCAGCGCCAGCGCATCCTTGGTGGGATTGAGCCCGGCAGAGATAGCATAGTTGGAATTGATGACGGCATAGTCAACATCGGGCAGCAGGTTGGGCAGCTGGGCGGCCTCTACCTCGCTGAACTGAATGTTCTTGGGGTTTTCGGCGATATCCAGAACGGTGGCGGTGATGCCCACGCCGTCCTTGAGCTTGATGTAGCCCTTATCCTGCAAAAGCAGCAGCGCACGGGCTTCATTGGTGGTGTCATTGGGGATGGCGATCTTGAGGGTCGCTTCGCCGGAGGAATTGCCGCAGGCGGCCAGCGGCAGCAGCAGGCAAACGATGAGCAGGGCAGAGATGAGAGCCTTGAGAGTCTTTTTCATGGTGATTTTCCTTTCTTTTTTTCAGTGTATCGGTTGGCTGTGGGCGAAAAGGTACAGGGTACGGTCACATTCGGCCCAACAGGTGATTGGCCCGAACCAGAGCTTCAAAGTGCAGGTTCATGGGAAGGCGTCCTTTCGGGAGGGATTTTGGTAAAACAAAAACCGGGTGACTTTCCGATGAAGTCTCCCGGTTAAAAACAAAGGATAGCCGCACCGCAGCGGTGCGTTGTTTTTAATCTGTGATGATGGACTGATCGGAAAAAACTGCATCGGAAAAAGTGCGCATACCGCACATGCGCATCATCATAGCCATCATCATAAAGCAGTTCTGTTTCATTGCAGCTTTCTCCTTTCCTCCGTTTTCACAGCGGTGTTGTCGCTTTAATGCACTAATATTAGCATTGCAGACGGACGGTGTCAATAGTTTTTTTGCAACAATCGGTGAAAATGCGGAGATATTATTTGGGGAATGTGCCTATCCTGCGGCAAAAACCGGCGGTGCAGTAAGAAGACAAGACGACGTAAGGTATATTGCTTCAAGAGAAAAACCGCCCCATGTGGTGGCATGGACTTTTGGCACAGCAAGGAGAGGAAAGTGTGAAAGGGGAACCTTTGCGGTTCCCCTTTCGCGTTTAATCAGGGCAGGGAATGGTACTCCGAAAAAAAGTAAGTGTTCCCCTCCGCTCCAAATAAAAAGACCGCCTGCGGCGGTCTTTTTATTTGGAGCAGGCAACGGGAATCGAACCCGCCTCCACGGCTTGGGAAGCCGTTATTCTACCGATGAACTATGCCTGCATTACTTTTGGATGCCTATCTATTTTACCGTGAAATGAGGTGGGAGTCAAGACCTTTTGCGGGAAAATATGCCGACAACGCTTGACAAATTCCGCTGGGGGGCTATGATAGGTACATTATGATGTAAGCGGAGGAGTCGATCATGTCAATTCGGGAAGTGAAAGCGTTTTTTGCGGCAAGGGAAATGGAGGATCGGGTGCTGGAATTTGATACCTCCAGTGCGACGGTGGAGCTGGCCGCCCAAACGGTGGGGGTCATTCCGGCCCGCATCGCCAAAACACTTTCCTTTATGACGCCGGACGGCCCGCTGCTGGTGGTAACGGCCGGGGACGCCAAAATCGATAACCATAAATTCAAGGAGACCTTCGGCTGCAAGGCCAAGATGCTGACCCCGGAGGAAGCAGTGGAGCTGATCGGCCACGCAGTGGGCGGGGTGTGCCCCTTTGCGGTAAAGGCCGGGGTGAAAACCTGCCTGGATCATTCGCTGCGACGCTTTTCCACGGTGTTTCCCGCCTGCGGCAGCAGCAACAGCGCCATAGAGCTGACCTGCGAGGAGCTGTATGCCCTTTCCGGTGCGCTGGCGTGGGTGGATGTCTGCAAGGGCTGGCAGGAAAAAGAGCAATAACAGAACAAAACGACCCGTCACGGCAGAGATGCTGCGGCGGGTCGATTTGATGCGGCGGGGTGGTTATTCGATATCCAGCTCCGGTGGGACATCGATTTCATCGGAGACGTATTTTCCGTTTTTCTTTCGCTGGCGCACGCACTCGGTCAGCAGATACTCGATCTGCCCGTTGACCGACCGGAAGTCGTCCTCCGCCCATGCTGCGATTGCGGCGTACAGCTTGGGGGAGAGGCGCAGCGGTACCTGCTTTTTCTGGTTATCATTCATGGCAGATCAGTACAGGCTGCCGGAATTGACGACAGGCTGGGCATCGTGGTTGCCGCACAGCACCACAAGGAGATTGCTGACCATAGCGGCCTTGCGCTCCTCATCCAGCTCCACCATGCCGCTTTCGGAAAGACGCTCCAGCGCCATTTCCACCATGCCTACCGCACCCTCTACGATCATCTTGCGGGCATCGATGATGGCGGAGGCCTGCTGACGCTGCAGCATAACGGCGGCGATCTCGGTGGCGTAGGCAAGGTAGGTGATGCGGGCCTCGATGATCTCGATGCCGGCTTCCGCTACCCGCTGCTGGATCTCACCGCGGATGCGGGAGGCGACCAGTTCGCTGGAGCCGCGCAGGCTGCCGTCATCGGCAATGCCGTCACCGGTGGTATCGACATTGGGGGCGACATCATAAGGGTACAGCCGCACGATGTTGCGCAGGGCGCTATCGCATTGCAGGGAAAGGAATTCCTTGTAGTTATCGACATTGAACACCGCCTTGGCGGTATCGATAATGCGCCAGGTTACGGCGATGCCGATCTCCACGGGGTTGCCCAGGCAGTCGTTGATCTTCTGGCGGTTGTTGCTCAAGGTCATGATCTTGAGGGAGAGCTTTTTGCCGGAGGTATCCATCTCGATGGAGGCGCTGGTATCGCCGGCAGCGGCCTTGACGCTTAATGTTTTGACATCACCGCTTTGGCTCAAGCGGGTCTTGGCGGCGGGGTTTACGCCGGTGCAGAAGGGATTGACATAATAGTAGCCCTCACCCTTCAGGGTGCCGTAGTACCGCCCGAACAGGGTAAGCACAAGCGCTTCCTGCGGCTTCAGGATGCGCAGGCCGATCATAGGGATCCAAATAAGGCTGATGACAATGACGCCGGCGACAATCAGGCCGAGCAGATGGGGATTTGCGCCCACGATAATGGCCGCAGCGGCCGCGGCGATGACGGCAAGGAACAAAAGCAGCATGGCCATCCCGTTCTTTTTATTGGTGAGTAATTTTTCAGTCATAGTTGTCACTCCTTTCTGTGATATCTTTATGATATCATAATGAGGTAAAATGTCAATAGGGGAAATAAAAAAAGACCCGCTGCTGCGGATCTTTTTTCGATATCGGTGAAGGCTTACTCTGCGGCTTCATCCATAAGGCCGAAGCCGGCGACCTCGCTGACGGGCAGCGAGAACAGCACGGCGCCGGCGTCGCTATCGGGGCCGGCATGGTGCAGCACCGACTGCATAATGGCAGCCTTGCGGTCGCTGGGCGCCACCATCAGGATGACCTCCTTTTCGGCGGCGATGGACACATTATAGAACTTTTTGTTCTGGCTGCCGGTGCCTTTCCCGTGCAGCACCGTACCGCCGGTGGCGCCTGCCGCGCGGGCGGCGTTCATCACCTGGTCGGTGCGGCCCTCATTGGCCACGATGACGATCAGCTCATAGCGATCGCTCAATTCGGGGGTGTAGCGGGCGGGCTGCTGCTCGCCGTTATTCAGATATGCCAAGGTTTTTCCTCCTCCCACGCTTTTGATGGGGACAGCCATGATGATACCGTGTCCCGGGATGCCGATATACACCTGCCGGCGCATTTCCTTGATGAATTTGCGGGTCTTTTCGGGGTTCGCCACCGTCATGATGACACGCTTTTCGGTGGACTCGATGCCGAGAAGATCCAGCATGCTTTGTACGGCGGTGCCGTGCCCCAGCAGGGTGACGGTCTGGGGCAGGTCAAGGGCCGCGGCGATCTCACACACACGGTCCATGGCGCCGGGATTGACAACCGAGATCAGGTAATTCATGCGGCGTTCACCTCCCACAGCTCAATGATCTCATCATCACCGTAATGCTCACGGGTGATTTCGGACTCGGTGCGGCGGCTGTAAATAAAGCCAACCATTTGAATGGAAATCAGGGGCATCATGGCCACCATGGCCACCACGCCGAAGGCATCTACCAACGGGTTGCCGCCGATGACGGTAGAAGCGCCGATCATAAATTGCAGCATAAAGGTGGCGGTCATCGGGCCGGAGGCCACCCCGCCGGAGTCAAACGCAATGGCGGTGTAGAGATCCGGGACGAAGAAGGAAAGCCCCAATGCGATGGTGTAGCCCGGCACAAGGAACCACATGATCGAGATGCCGGTAAGCACCCGCAGCATGGAAAGTCCCATGGCCAGCGCAATGGCAATGGAAAGGCTGCGCTTGATGGCGCTGCCGGGGATGGTCCCTGCGCTGACTTCTTCGATCTGATGCTCCAGAACGGTAACGGCGGGCTCCGCCGAAATGATAAACCAGCCCAACAGCATCGAAAGGGGGATCAGCAGCCAACGGGTCCAGCCGGTGGCAAGCCCGGCGCCCAGTACCTCGCCCAGTGCGGAAAAGCCGACATTGACGCCGGTGAGGAACAGCACCAGCCCCACATAGGTGTAAAAAATACCGATGAGAATCTTGGCAAGGCTGCGCCCGGACATATGCAGGGTAAGCAGCTGGAACGCAAAAAAGATAACGACGATGGGCAGCAGCGCTATCGCCATTTCGCCCATAAACTGCGGCAGCTCATGCAGGTAGGCGGCCCCGATGGCAGCGGTATCGGCAAAGGAGGATGCGGCAATATCCAAAGAACCGCTGCTTTCGGCATAGAAGAAGCTCAAAATAAGCACCGCCAAAATAGGCCCGATGGAGCAGAGCGCGACCAGACCGAAGCTGTCCGCTTCGGCACGGGCGTCGCTTCGTATGTAGGAAACACCGACGCCCAGCGCCAGAATAAAGGGAACGGTCATCGGGCCGGTGGTCACACCGCCGGAGTCAAACGCAACGCTTAAAAAATCCGGGGCGGCCAGGGAGGCCAGAATAAATACGATGCCGTAGAAGGCAATAAGCAGCCAGCGCAGCTTTACACCGGTGACGATACGCAGCATACAGACCGAAAGGAAAAAACCCACGCCGAGGCCGACCGTGACCAGCAGAACAGTATTATTGATGTGAGGGACCGTTTCGGCCAGCACCTGAAGGTCAGGCTCGGCGATGGTAACGGCAAAGCCCAAAAGGAAGCTGACAATCAAAATCAGCGGCAGGTTGCGGGTCTTGGTAAGCGCCGTACCGATGCGGTTGCCGATGGGGGTCATGGAGGCTTCCGCACCCAATGAGAACATCCCCATGCCGGCGATGACGAAGATGGTGCCGATCAAAAAGCAGAGAAGCAGATCATTGCCGACCGGTGCAATGGTAAGGCACAGCAGCAGGACGATCACAACGATGGGCAGGACGGAAATTGCAGCTTCCCGCATCTTCTCTATGATCTTAATTCGGTTTGCGGCCAGGACCGCATTGTTCTTATGTTTCAGCGCACTCGCTCCTTTCTTTGTTCGGTGGGGCAAATAATAAAGTATATGCGGATCATTCACATTTCCGCATGTCACTTTAATAAATATAACATAAAAAAGGAGGGCTTGGCAAACCGTTGGAAAGAAGTTTTACGAAAATTTAACGAAGTTCGATAGAAAAAATGCGTCAAAATTCCGGGGAAAAAGGGAAAAAGGCGGGTCGGTATATCTTTTGTGATATGGAAAAAATGAATAATTATATAAGTAAACTTGCAGTATTTATAAAATATTAACCGAAAAATAGGAAAATCGGCGGAATATTGGCAATGTAAGGGCGGCAGCATCATCAAAACAAAGGGTTTGTGAAATATTTGTGAAATTTTACTCAAACAATTGATCATATACCACAAAAAGTATAAATTGTCCGCAAAGAATGGCTTTACATTATTCATGCTATGTTATACAATTATACTTATACAGTAATATCAATTTCAAAGGAGGTTATCGGTTTTGCCGCAGGATACCATAACGGAGGTTCTGAACACCGAAGAAAAAATGAATTTACGGCGGGAGCAAACCGCCACCGAATGCCGGCAAAAGCTGCTGATGGCGCAGCGCAATGCCGATCGCTTGCGGGAGCAGGCCCGCACCGAGGCAGAAGCCGAGGTACGGGAGATGATGTCCGAGGCGGAACGGCAGGCAGCGCAGCAGACCTATAAGGCGTTGGAAGCGGCTTCCGCCCAATGGGAGCAGAAAAAACAAGAAGCCCGGAAAAGAGTCCCGCAGGCAGCCGGGTGGATCGTGGAAAAGGTTGTGGAACGCTAATGGCTATTGTTGCAATGCGTCACCTGCGGCTTATAGGGCTGCAGGCGGAACGGGAGGAAATGCTGCGGCAGCTGCAGCATCTCGGCTGTTTGGAAATTACCGAACCCGGGATGGCGCAGGATGACCCGCTGATGCAAAGGCTGCGGATATCCGGTTCGCCGGAGCTTGCCAAGGCAAGGGAACAGTACACCGCAGCCGAGCAGGCCCTGCAAACGCTGGCGGAGCATACCCCCAAGGAAAAGAATAAGCTGGCGCCGCTTCCCGCAATTGCGGAAAAGGCGCTGACCGACGAAACCGAGCTGACAGGCGGCCGGGAGGCCGCACGGCGGCTGAATGACTGCCGAAGCGAGCTGGCCGCCCTGCAAAGCCGCAGCGATAAGCTGGCGGCGGAGGAGGCGCAGCTGCTGCCGTGGGAAGGTCTTGCCACCCCGCTGGAATGTGCCACCACCGAAAAGGTGCTGATCCAGCTGGGGACGCTGCCCGGAACGGTATCGCCCGAGGAGATCCGCGAGGCGCTGGATGCAGCCGGTGATTTGTACGAATACACCGAGGCAAGCGCCGACCGGGAACGCCGATATGCCATGATAACGGTACATATCTCGCAGGCGGAGGACCACATAGCGGCGCTGAAGGCCCTTGGCTGGAGCCGTGTCACGCTGGGCGAGCGCACCGGGACCGCTGCCGAGAACCTGACGGCACTGCGGCGGGAACAGACCGCCATCGCGCAGCGCAGAACGGAGCTGGAGCAGCAGATCACCGGAGAAGCCGGGGAACGCCCCCAACTGCGGCAGCTTTCGGATGCCGCCCGGATTGAGATGGACCGCGGAGAGGCCCGGCAGCGCACCATGGAAACCGCCGAGACCTTCCTCTTGGAGGGATGGTTCCCGGCGGAAAACACCAAGGAGCTGGAAATGCTGCTGGAGTGCAAGACCTGCGCCTGGCAGATGACCGATCCCGAGCCGGAGGACTACCCGAGAGTACCGGTGAAGCTGAAAAACGGGCGGCTGACCCGGCCCCTCAACATGGTCACCGAGATGTACTCGCTGCCGCTTTACGGTACACTGGACCCCAACCCCTACATGGCGCCATTCTTCATCCTGTTTTACGGTATCATGATGGCAGATATGGGCTACGGCCTTCTGATGATGTTGGCGTCGCTCATCGTGCTGAAAAAGAAGCAGCCCACCGGCGGCGGACATGATTTTTTTGCGCTGCTGGGGCTGTGCGGTGTCTCCACCTTCCTCATGGGCGCCCTTACCGGCGGCTTCTTCGGGGATTTCATCCCGCAGATGCTGAAGGTCATCAACCCGGAAAGCACCTTTACGTGGTTCTGGCAGCCACTGCTTTCCCCGGTCAATGATATCATCCTCATCATGCTGGGCTCGCTGGCGCTGGGCTGTGTGCAGATCCTTGTCGGTATGATCATCGGATTTATCTACAAGCTGAAGCACGGCGAGGTAGCCGAAGCCCTTTGCGAGGAGGCTGCATGGTGGGTCATCATCGGGTGCGGCATTGCGCTGGGCGTCACCGGGAATAAGGTTTTTTTGTGGGTGCTGCTGGCGGTGCTGGTCGTCACCCAGGGATACGGCAAAAAGGGCATCGGCGGAAAGATCGTCGGCATCGGCGGTTCGGTTTACAATCACATCACCGGCTACTTCGGGGATATCCTCTCCTATGTCCGGCTGATGGCGCTGATGCTGGCCGGTGCGGTCATCGCACAGGTATTCAATACCCTGGCGGCAATCCCCGGCAATCTCATCATCTTCTTTGCATTTTCCCTTTTGGGCAATGCCCTTAACTTTGCCCTGAACCTGCTGGGCTGCTATGTCCATGATATGCGCCTGCAGTGTCTGGAATTTTTCAAGTACTTTTACCGGGACGGCGGGCGGCCTTTCCAGCCTGTCGAAGCCCGGCCAAAATATTACAGAATAGCAGAACAATAAAAAGGAGCGTATAGACTATGAGTTTTTTGGAATCTTTCGGCGGTTTGGCGCTGGCCCTGCTGGGCGGCGGTCTGGCAGCAGGCTTGAGCTGTGTCGGCTCGGCCAAGGGTACCGGTCTGGCGGGTGAAGCCGCTGCCGGCCTGATGTGTGAGGACCCCAGTAAGTTCGGTAAGGCGATGATCCTGCAGGTACTGCCCGGTACGCAGGGCCTGTACGGTACGGTAGTATGGTTCTTCTCCATCTATGCCATCGGCCTACTGAACGGTATGCCCGATTTGAGCGTAATGGACGGCCTGCGCTGCTTTGCGGCCTGCCTGCCTATGGCGCTGGGCGGCCTGCTTTCGGCCATTGCACAGGGACGTGTTGCGGCTGCCTCCATCAATATTCTGGCGAAAAAGCCCTCCGACTGGTCCAAGGGCCTGGTGCTGTGCGGCATCGTGGAATTCTACGCCATTCTTTCGCTGCTGGCTTCCATGCTGATGCTGAACTTCCTGTTCCTGGCGTAAGCGGGACAGCAGAAAGGAGCCCCCTATGGAAGGAATCAATAAGATCACCGCGCGCATCATAGAGGATGCCGAACGGGAGATCGCCCTGATGCAGCAGGAAAACGAGGATAAAATCAATACCATCACGGCCGAAGCGAAAACGGCGGCGGAGCAGGAGAGCCTGGAGCTGCTGGCCCGCGGGCGCCGTGCGGCGGAAGAACGCCGGGAACGGCTGTCTTCTTCGGCGGCGGTGGAATGCCGCAAGCTGGAGCTGGCCGCCAAGCAGGAGCTTCTCGGGGAAGCCTTTGATGCGGCTGTGGAGCAGCTGTGCAGCCTGCCCCGGGAGGATTATCTTGCCCTGATCGCCGCGCTTGCGGCGGAGGCTGCCGAAGGAGACGAGATGATGCTGCTGAACCGGCATGACGCCGAGGAGCTGGGTGCGGAGGCGATTCTGATGGCCAATACCGCCCTGTGCGCGGCCGGAAAGCCGGGCAAGCTGACCCTTGGCAGCGAAACACGCCCCATCCCCGGCGGGTTTATTTTAAGCTGCGGGGATGTGGAGCTCAACTGCGCCTTTGATACACTGGTGCGGCTGCAGCGGGAAAAGCTGGAGAAAGAGGTCGCTGCGATCCTCTTCCCGGTACAGTAAGGAGGGGCGGCCATGACCCCCATCAAGGATACCGATTATCTGGCGGTCTCCGCCCGGCTGCACGCCATGGAAAACCGCCTGCTGACCCCGGAAAAACAGGAACGGCTGCTGGAGGCTGCAAACGAAGCAGAGGCCCGCAAGCTGCTGGCGGAATGCGGCTATGCCGAAAATTCTCCACTGGAGGAGGCGCTGCGGCTGCGGCGGGAAAGCCTGTTCAAGGATCTTTCCTCCTCCATCCCGGAGCCGAGGCTTTTGGACCTGTTCCGGATCAAATTCGATTACCATAATATCAAAGCGATCCTCAAGGCGGAGCGCCGGGGGATCTCTCCCGAGGGGCTGCTGCTTTCCGGCGGCCGGTACGATGCCGAACGGATGCAGAACGAATGGCATCAGGAGCACCGGTTGACCGCAAGTGATGCTGCCCGGGATGCTGCCGAAAAAGCGGCGGCGCTGCTGCGGGAAAATGATCCGCAGGGTGCGGACCTGGTGCTGGATGCCGCCTGCTATGCCGAAATGGCGGCGCTGGCGGCGGAGACCAAAAGCGGCTTTTTGCAGGGATATGTGCGGCAGCTGATTGACGCCGCAAACCTGCGTACCGCCGTACGGGCCGCCCGCAGCGGCAGCAGCGAGGTACTGCCCCGTGCCCTTTTGGAGGGCGGCAGCGTTTCCCCCCACGGCATAATGATGACAGAGCCCGGCAAGCTGGGCGAGCTGTTTGGTGCGGGGGCGCTGGAAAAGGCGGCAGCTTTGGGCGCCGCGGCAGCGGGGGGCGGTTCCCTTACCGCCTTTGAAAAAGCCTGTGACGAAGCAACCGATGCTTATCTGGCGGCAGCCCGCCGTACCCCCTTCGGGGAGGAAACGGTGCTGTGCTATCTTGCCGCCGTGGAAAATGAGATCACAGCCATTCGCATTATAATGACCGGCCGGCAGGCGGGGCTTTCGCCCGAAATGATCCGCAGCCGGTTGAGAAACGCAGGATAAAGGAGGCGCCCTATGTATAAAATTGCCGTGCTGGGCGATGCCCAGAGCGTACAGGGCTTTGCGGCGCTTGGCTTGCAGGTATGCCCGGCCGAAAACGCCGAGCAGGCCCGCCCCATCCTGCACCGGCTGGCCAAGGAGGATACAGCCATTATCTATGTGACGGAGCAGCTGGCAGCGGGTCTGACCGCAGAGCTGGACCGTTACCGCAAGGCAGTTACCCCTGCCATTATCCTCATCCCCGGCAAAGAGGGAAGCCTCGGACTGGGGATGCAGCAGGTGAAAACCACGGTGGAGCGTGCTGTCGGCGCCGACATCATTTGAGGAAAGGAAGAAAGCCCCATGGGAAAAATCGTTAAAGTCTCCGGGCCGCTGGTGGTTGCCACCGGCTTGGAGGAAGCCAATATGGCGGATGTGGTTCGGGTCGGTGAGCAGCGCCTCATCGGTGAGATCCTGACCATGAACAGCGGTTCCGCATCCATTCAGGTCTACGAGGAGACTTCCGGCCTCGGCCCCGGCGCCGAGGTGGTGACCACCGGCTCGCCGCTTTCGGTGGAGCTTGGCCCCGGACTGGTAGAAAACATTTACGATGGTATTCAGCGCCCGCTGGATGCCATTATGAAGAAGGTGGGCGGCAATAACCTGCCCCGCGGTGTGGAGGTTCCTGCGCTGGACCGTGAAAGAAAATGGGAGTTTACCGCCACTGCCCATCCCGGTGACGAGGTCATCGGCGGTGATATCATCGGTACGGTGCAGGAGACCCCTTCCATTCTGCATAAAATTATGATCCCGCCCAAAATGAAGGGCAAGATCGTTTCCATTCAGTCCGGCAGCTATACCGTTACCGAAACGGTGGCGGTGCTGGAGCAGGCAGATGGCAGCCGTGTGGAGCTGCCGATGATGCAGAAGTGGCCGGTTCGTGTGGGACGCCCTTACCGGCGGAAATTCCCGCCCAGCGTGCCGCTGCAGTCCGGCCAGCGCATCGTGGATACCTTCTTCCCGGTGGCAAAGGGCGGTACCGCCGCGATCCCGGGACCGTTCGGCTCCGGTAAAACGGTGATGCAGCACGCCCTGGCCAAGTGGTCGGACGTGGACCTTGTGGTTTACATCGGCTGCGGCGAGCGCGGCAATGAGATGACCGATGTTCTGCGGGAATTCCCGGAGCTGGTTGACCCCCGTACCGGAGAGTCGCTGATGAAGCGCACCGTGCTCATCGCCAATACCTCCGATATGCCGGTGGCCGCCCGTGAAGCGTCCATCTATACCGGCATTACCATAGCGGAATACTACCGTGACATGGGCTATGCCGTGGCGGTTATCGCCGACTCCACCTCCCGCTGGGCAGAGGCCCTGCGTGAGATGAGCGGCCGTCTGGAGGAGATGCCCGGTGAAGAGGGCTATCCCGCCTACCTTTCCTCCCGTCTGGCGCAGTTCTATGAGCGTGCCGGTTCGGTGGCCTGCATCGGCAGCGATGAGGAACGCCGCGGCTCGCTGACCGCAGTCGGTGCGGTATCGCCCCCCGGCGGTGACCTTTCCGAGCCGGTTTCGCAGGCAACGATGCGAATTGTTAAGGTGTTCTGGGCGCTGGATGCAAGCCTTGCCTATCGGCGGCACTTCCCGGCCATTAACTGGCTCAATTCCTATTCACTCTATATCGACAGCCTGCGGCCGTGGTATGAGCAGAACTTCGGCAAGGCCTTCCTGATGAACCGGGAATGGGCGATGTCCATCCTGCAGGAGGAGGCAAGCCTGAATGAGATCGTGCAGCTGGTAGGTAAGGACTCCCTTTCCGCCAAGGATCAGATCACGCTGGAGACCGCCCGTATGGTACGGGAGGACTTCCTGCAGCAGAACTCCTTTGTGGATGTGGATGCCTTCTCGGAATACGACCGTCAGGCAAGGATGCTTTCGATGATCCGCCGGTACGACGGCCTGTGCCGTACCGCCGCCGAGCGCGGCTGCCGGGTAGCCGATCTGTTTATGACACCCTCCCGCGAGAAGCTGGGCCGTGCCAAGAGTGTGCCGGCCGACTGCTACGCCGAGGAATACGATAAGCTGCTGACCCAGATGGAAGAAGAACTGGAAGCGCTGGCACAGAAAGGAGAGGAAACGCTGTGATCCGTGAATATAAGACGATCCGGGAGATCTCCGGCCCCTTGATGGTGGTAGACAATGTGCAGGGCGTGACCTACGATGAACTGGCGGAGATTGAGCTGACCGACGGTTCCACCCGGCGCTGCAAGGTGCTGGAGGTCAACGGCGATACCGCCGTGGTGCAGCTGTTTGAGGCTTCCGCTGGCATCAACCTGGCGGAGTCCAAGATTCGGTTTTTGGGCCACCCGCTGCAGCTGGCGGTTTCCGGCGATATGCTGGGCCGTGTATTTAACGGAATGGGCCAGCCCATCGATGACGGCCCGGCCATTCTGGCGGAGGAATACAGGGATATCAACGGCCTGGCCATGAACCCTGCCGCCCGCAACTACCCCAATGAGTTTATCCAGACCGGTATTTCGACCATTGACGGGCTGAATACGCTGGTAAGAGGACAGAAGCTGCCCATCTTTTCCGGCTCCGGCCTGCCGCACGCCCAGCTTGCCGCACAGATCGCGCGTCAGGCACGGGTACTGGACGGCGAAAGCAACTTCGCGGTGGTATTTGCCGCCATCGGCATCACCTATGAGGAGTCGGAGTTCTTCGTCAATGAATTCCGGCGCACCGGCGCCATTGACCGTACCGTGCTGTTTACCAATCTGGCCAACGACCCGGCGGTTGAGCGTATCGCCACCCCCCGCATGGCGCTGACCGCTGCCGAATACCTGGCGTTTGACCTGGGGATGCACGTGCTGGTCATCCTGACCGATATTACCAACTACGCCGAAGCGCTGCGGGAAATTTCCGCCGCAAAAAAGGAAGTCCCCGGCCGCCGCGGCTACCCCGGCTACCTGTATACTGACCTTGCCACCATGTATGAGCGTGCAGGCCGGCAGGTGGGTAAGGAGGGCTCCATCACCATGATCCCCATCCTGACCATGCCGGAGGACGATAAGACCCATCCCATCCCCGACCTGACCGGGTATATTACCGAGGGTCAGATCATCCTTTCCCGTGAGCTGTTCCGTCGGGGCATCAACCCGCCGGTGGACGTTCTGCCCTCCCTTTCCCGACTGAAGGATAAGGGCATAGGCGAGGGAAAGACCCGTGAGGACCACGCCGGCACGATGAACCAGCTTTTTGCCGCCTACGCCACCGGTAAGGAAAACAAGGAGCTGATGTCCATCCTGGGTGAAGCGGCGCTTTCCGAGACCGACCTGCAATATGCCCATTTCGCCGATGAATTTGAGCAGCGGTATGTTTCGCAGGGGAGCGAGGAGAACCGTTCCATCGAGGAGACGCTGGAGCTGGGCTGGAAGCTTTTGAGCCTGCTGCCCAAGAGCGAATTGAAGCGCATCAAGCCGGAGTATATCGAGAAATATCTGCCGCAGCAGAATTAAGGAGGGAGCAACTTGCCGGGAACAATAATTAACCCGACCCGCATGGAGCTGACCCGCCTGAAACGTCAGCTGCGTACCGCCCAGCGAGGCCATAAGCTGCTGCGGGATAAACGGGACGAGCTGATGAAGCAGTTTATGGAAACGGTGCGGGAAAACCGCGCCCTGCGCCAACGGGTGGAGCAGGGGCTTTCCGAAGCCCATGCGTCCTTTACGGTGGCGGCGGCGCTGATGACGCCCGAAATGCTGCGCCAATCCCTGCTGATCCCCAGCCGGAGTGTGGAACTTGACATGACCTATGAAAACATCATGTCGGTGGAGGTGCCCCGTTATCATTTTGCGGAGCAAAAGGGCGGCACGGCCACCCCCTACGGCTATGCCCAAACCAGCGGTGAGCTGGATGACGCCGTGACGGCACTTTCCGGGGTGTTCCGGGATATGCTGCGGCTGGCGGAGATAGAAAAGACGACCCAGCTGCTGGCGGAGGAGATCGAAAAGACCCGCCGCCGCGTCAATGCGCTGGAGTATGTGAAGATCCCGCAGATGATGGAAAGCATCCGCTATATCACCATGAAGCTGGATGAAAACGAGCGCGCCAATACCATTCGCTTGATGAAGGTCAAGGATATGATCCTGAAGGAAGCGATACTGGAGCAGCGTGCCGCCGATGCAGAGGTCCTGCGGGAAAGCGGGCAGCCATCCTAAAATGAATATGAAAAAAGACCTCCGGAGCTGATTACTTCGGAGGCCTTTTACTGTGACGGATCGATTATGCGGTCTGTTTTTTGGCCTTGGCGGTGCTGTGTGCCACAAGACCGATGACAAGACCGACGGCGGCGGGGCAGATCCAGCCAAGACCGAGGTCCGCAAGGGGCAGAACGCTGCCGATCGCTTCGATGATGCCATCGAGGTGGCAGGCGGTACGCAGAGCGGCGGGCAGGGTGCGCAGCAGGTCATAAAGGGCGGAGATCAGCGTAAGGCTGATGACCCAGTTATAGACCTTCTTATCGTGGGAGAAGAACTTGCCGAACAGCGCCAGCAGGATAAGCACGATGGCCAGCGGGTAGAGGAACATCAGTACCGGCACGGCATATTCGATGATGGCGGAAAGACCAAAATTGGCGAAAATGAGGGATACCAGCGTGAAGATGACCGCCCAGACCCGGTAAGCGGGCCCCTTGGGGAACAGACCGGTAAAGGTCTCGGAGCAGCTGGTGATAAGACCGACGGCGGTCTTGAGGCAGGCAAGCGTTACGGTGACGGCGAGGATCAGCAGACCGATCCGGCCGAGGAAGGTTTGAGAGATCTGCGCCAGCGCTACACCGCCGTTTTCGGCTGCGGGCAGCACGCCGCGGCTCTTGGCGCTCATGGCGGTGACGGCAACATAGATAAGCCCCATGAACAGGCAGCTGAAGATACCGGCCTTGGCGGTATTGCGTGCTACGGCGCCGGGCTCATCAACGCCCAGTTCCCGGATGACCTGCACCACGATGATGCCGAAGGCAAGGCTTGCAAGGGCGTCCATGGTGTTGTAGCCCTCCAAAAAGCCGGTGAGGAAGGGCTGCTGGATGTAGCCGCCCATGGGCTCCACACTGGAAACGGGAACGGCGGCGGGGGAGACCAGCGTTACCACGACAAGGATGCCGAGGAACAGCAGGAAGAAGGGATTGAGGATCTTGCCGACCCATGTGAGGATCTTGCCGGGGCGCAAAGAAAACAGCAGCGCCGCAATAAAGAACGCCAGCGTGAACAGCAGGAGATACAGCTTCATATTGCCGTTCTGGGGAAGGATCTGTTCCAGACCGACGGTAAAGGAAACGGTGGCGCAGCGGGGAATGGCGAAGAATGGCCCGATGGTGAGATACAGCGCGCAGGTGAAGAAATAGGCATAGGGACGGTTCACCTTGCTGCTGAGCGCAAACAGGCCATCACTGCGGGAAAGCCCCAGCGCCGCAACGCCCAAAAGCGGCAGTCCCACGCCGGTAATGAGCAGACCAAGAATGGCACTCCACATATTGCGGCCGGCCAGTTGACCGACTGCGGTGGGGAAAATCAGGTTGCCGGCGCCGAAGAATAAGCCGAACAGCATACTGGCAACATACACGTACTCTTTTACAGTCAGTTTCTTTTTCATGGTACACACTCCTTACACATACCGGGACAATTTGCTGTAATTGTTTATACAAAAAGACCGCAGAAACTGTGTTCCTGCGGATCTCTTTTGGTGGAGACGAAGAGGATCGAACTCTCTACCTCTTGACTGCCAGTCAAGCGCTCTCCCAAGTGAGCTACGCCCCCATGCGGTTTTTGGACTGCTTGACTATAATAGCATATCCCGCCGGGTTTGTAAAGAGTTTTTTGCAAAAAAATCGGGCAAAGTTTTGCCTCTGCCCGAAATTTCCGCTTTCGTTGTTATTCCAGCTCGAAGGCGCCGGTATACAACTGATAGTATTTTCCCTTTTCGGCAATCAGCATCTCGTGGGTACCGCGCTCGATGATGCGCCCGTGCTCCAGAACCATGATGACGTCGGCGTTCTGTACGGTGGAGAGCCGGTGAGCAATGACAAATACCGTTCTGCCGTGCATCAGGCGGTCCATACCGCGCTGCACGATGGCCTCGGTGCGGGTATCGATGCTGGAGGTCGCTTCGTCCAGGATCATCACCGGGGGATCGGCGACCGCAGCCCGTGCGATGGAGAGAAGCTGCCGCTGCCCCTGCGAAAGGCTGCCGCCATCCCCGGAGAGGACGGTTTGATAGCCATCCGGCAGGCGGGAGATGAAGTCATGGGCGTTGGCAAGCCGCGCGGCCTCGATGCATTCCTCATCGGTGGCATCCAGCCGCCCATAGCGGATGTTATCCATGACGGTGCCGGTAAAGAGATTGACATCCTGAAGCACCACGCCAAGGCTGCGGCGCAGGTCACTCTTTTTGATTTTATTGATATTGATGCCGTCATAGCGGATCTTGCCGTCGGCGATATCATAAAAGCGGTTGATGAGATTGGTGATGGTGGTTTTGCCGGCGCCGGTGGCCCCGACAAAGGCGACCTTCTGCCCCGGTTCGGCGTAGAGGGTGATATCATGCAGGACGGGCTTTCCCTCCACATAGGCGAAGTCCACATCCTTCATGCGGACATCACCGTGCTGACGGATCAGCTCATAGCCGCCCTCCGGTAGGGGCTTTTTCCATGCCCAGATGCCGGTACGGTGGTCGGCTTCGACCAGGGCGCCGTTTACCTCCTCGGCGTTCACCAGGGTGACCACGCCGTGATCCTCCTCGCTCGGTTCATCCATCAATTCAAAGATGCGTTCGGCACCGGCCAGCGCCATAACGACCGAGTTGATCTGCTGGGAGACCTGGCTGATGGGCATGGTGAAGCTGCGGGAAAGCTGCAAAAAGGAAGCGATACCGCCCAGCGTCATCACGCCGATGCCGACGATGGTGAGATTGGGGACCGAGGCGATGGCCAAAAGCCCGCCGACAATGGCGACCAGTACATATTGCAGGTGGCCGAGGTTGCCCATGATGGGCATCATGATATTGGCGTAGGTGTTGGCCTTGGTGGCGTTGAGGCAGAATTCATCATTGATGGCGTCAAAGTCCTGCTGGTTCTGCTGCTCGTGGCAGAATACCTTGACGACCTTCTGCCCGCCGATCATTTCCTCGATAAAGCCATTGACCCTGCCGAGGGATTGTTGCTGCTTGACGAAATATTTGGCGCTGCCGCCGCCGACCTTTTTCACGACGATCATCATCAGCCCCAAAAAGACGAACATCAGCAGCGTGAGCCAGACGCTGGTGCTTAACATGGCGATAAATACCGCAGTGATGCTGATCAGGGAGCTGACGGCATTGGGCAGACTTTGGCCGATCATCTGCCGCAGGGTATCGGTATCATTGGTGTAGTAGCTCATCACGTTGCCGTGGGTGTGGGTATCAAAATATTTAATGGGGAGCGTTTGCATATGGGCAAACATATCGTCCCGGATGGTTTTAAGAGTACCCTGCGCCACGGGGATCATCAGGCGGGTTTGCAGGTAGGAGGCCAGCATACCGGCCAGATAGATGCAGGCCATGACGGTAAGCGCGCCGAACAACGGGGCGAAATCGGGGGCGGCCTGCCCGATGAGAGGAGCGATGTAGTCATCGATCAGCGATTTAAGGAACAGGGAGGATGCCACGCTGGCAACGGTGCTGACAAGCAGCAGGATGAATACGACCGCCAGCCGCAGCTGGTTGCCGCGGGCGATATAGCCGAGGAGCCGCTTCATGGTTCCTTTGGCGTCTTTGGCCTTTTTGCCGCCGGTAAAGCCTCTTCTGGGTCCGCTCATTCCTCCAGCCCCCCTTTCTGCTGTGATTCATATACTTCACGGTAAATTTCATTGGAGGCCAGCAGCTCCTCGTGGGTGCCGCGGCCGTTGATCAGGCCGTTATCCATGACGATGATCTGATCGGCATCCATGACCGAGCTGATGCGCTGGGCAATGATGATCTTGGTGGTATCGGGGATCTCCTCCCGGAAGGCCCGGCGGATGAGAGCATCGGTTTTGGTATCGACGGCGCTGGTGCTGTCATCCAAAATGAGGATCTTCGGCTTGCGCAGGATGGCGCGGGCGATGCACAGACGCTGCTTCTGCCCGCCGGAAACATTGGTGCCGCCCTGCTCGATTTTGGTATCGTAGCCATCGGGGAAGGAACGGATGAAGTCATCGGCCTGTGCCAGCCGGCAGGCGTGTACCAGCTCCTCATCGGTGGCATCGGGGTTGCCCCAGCGCAGGTTTTCCTTGATGGTGCCGCTGAAGAGGGTGTTTTTCTGCAATACCATAGCGACGCTGTGCCGCAGGGTTTGCAGGTCGTAGTTACGGACGTCCACGCCGCCCACCGTCACGCTGCCGCCGGTCACATCATACAGCCGGGGGATGAGCTGCACCAGGCTGCTCTTGGAGGAGCCGGTGCCGCCGATGATGCCGACCGTCTGCCCGGAGGGGATGACAAGGTCGATATCATTGAGGACGGTTTTATCGGGGCGCTTGGCATAGCTGAAGCAGACATCGGTAAAGCAGACGCTGCCGTCCTTGACCTCGTAAACGGGATTTTCGCAGTTGGTGATGTCGCTTTTCTCCTCCAGCACCTCCACGATGCGCTCGGCGGAGGCACGGGACATGGTGATCATGACAAAGACCATCGAAAGCATCATCAGGCTGGAAAGGATCTGCATGATATAGGTGAAAAAGCTCATCAGGTTGCCGGTGGACATGGTGCCGATGACGATCTGCTTGGCGCCCAGCCACGAAACCAGGATCATACAGACATAAACGCAGCCCTGCATCAGCGGGGAATTGAGGGCAAGAATGCGCTCGGCAAGGGAGAAATCCTTATAGATGGTGCCGGAGATGGCATCGAATTTTTGGATCTCGTGATCCTCCCGGACGAAGTTTTTGACCACGCGGATGCCGGAGAGGTTTTCCTGCACCACACCGTTTAGACGGTCGTAGGTCTTAAAGACACGCTCGAATACCGGGTAGACACGGCGGATGATAAGATACAGCCCGACGCCGAGGATGGGAATGACTGCAAGGAACACAAGGGAGATATCGTGATTGATGCGGAAGGACATGACCATGGCGAAGATGAGCATGGCGGGACACCGGATGAGAGTACGGACGATCATCATAAAGGCGTTCTGCACATTGCTGACATCGGTGGTCAGGCGGGTCACCAGCCCGGCGCTGCTGAATTTATCGATATTGGAAAAGGAATAAACCTGCAAATGGTGGAACATATCATGGCGAAGGTTGCGGGCAAAGCCCGCCGTGGCCCGGGCGCAGCTGCGTCCCGCCAATGCACCGAAGGCCAGCGCTACCAGTGCAAAGCCCACCAGCAATGCGCCGTACCGCAGGATCATGGGCATATTGCCGGCCTCGATGCCTTTATCGATGAGATCGGCCATAACAAAGGGAATAGCGACGTCCAAAAAGGATTCCACCAGCACATACAGCGGGGAAAGCAGGGCGTCTTTTTTATATTCCCGTACACATTGGGATAGTCGTTTAATCAATGAATGGTTCCTCCTTACCCGGGGCCAAGCTGCCCCGTACCTTATCCAGCAGGGTGAACAGTGTTTCCAGCTCCTGTTTTGTCAGGGCGGCGGTCGCCTTATTTTCCACCCGCAGCAGGTCCTGCTGCATCTGGGAAAGCTGTTCCTGCGCAATGGGGGTCAGCACAAGGCGTTTTAACCGGGCGTCGCCCTCTACCGGCTCCCGCACCAGCAGGCCGTCCCGCACCATGATCTGCAAAATGCCGCTGGCGGTGCTGCGCCGGATATGAAATGTTGCCTCCAGATCCTTTTGGTAGATATCCCGATCCCGGTGGGCATCCAGATACCCGAGAAACAGCTTTTGCATCATGGTGCCGGGGTGCGGCGGCCGCCCTTTTGTATTGTTCAGCTCCTGATGGACGAGATTGTTGATGCACTTGATCTCCATGCAGACCGAACGCTTGATCGGCTTCAATATTCTGACCCCCTATCTTGTTAGGATGCTAACAATTATAACGCAGGAGCGCCGGAAATGCAACCGGAAAGTCCCATAAGAACAGCCGGAAAATGAAAACTTTTTATGAATAAGGGGAGCGGGCAATTTATACATTTTTTCGGGCAAATCTCTGTTACTCTGCGCCTTTTATTTTGCCCGGCGGTGTGCTACAATCAAGCTGTAATTTTATGAGAGGGCGAAGTGCCGTGAATGACACCTTGCATGTTTTCATCGGCACACGCCCGAAACAGAATGGAGGAGACCGAATGAGTGCTGTACGCTTTCCGAAGGATTTTGCGCTGGGCGCCGCTACTGCCGCCACCCAGATAGACGGCGGCTGCGGGGACTGCAACTGGTATGACTGGTACCAAAAGGGTCGCATCAAGGACGGGAGCGACCCGGCGGTAGCCACCGACCACCGGGGCCACATGGAGGAGGATACCCGGTTGATGGCCGAAATGGGCATCCGGCACTACCGCTTTGGGCTGGAATGGGCAAGACTGGAGCCCAAAGAGGGGGAATTCTCCTCGGAGGAGATCGGAAAGGTGCGGCGGGAGATCGAGCTGCTGCACCAAAACGGCATCCATGTGCTGCTGACGCTGCATCACTTCTCCAACCCCATGTGGTTTGAACGGCAGGGTGGCTTTTTGGGCAAAAACGCCGTGGAACAGTACCTTGCCATGGTGGACTATGCGGTGCGGCAGCTGGGCGACCTGGCGGACGAATATGTGACCATCAATGAGCCGAATGTGTATGCCGTCTGCGGCTATCTGGGCGCCGGGTTCCCGCCCGGTGAATTCAGTATGCCCCATGCGCTGCGGGTAATGAAGGTGATGGGGGAGTGCCATCGCCGTGCCTACCGGCTCATCCATGCCATCCATAAGGAGCTGGGCTATGCCGAACCGAAGGTCGGGTTTGCCATCCATATGCGGGCGTTTGTGCCGTACCATGCAAAAAACCTGTGGCACCGGCTGGCCTGCCGTATCTCGGAGTATAACTTCCAAACCAAGATAAACAAGACCTATATGCTGGGAAAGGACGGCCCCTATGCCGATTTCCTCGGGCTGAATTACTATGCCAGAACCGCGACCTCCGGGCTGGGGGACGGCACCCTGCCGGATGTTCCGGTGAATGATTTGGGGTGGGAGATCTATCCTGCGGGGATCGTGGAGTGCTGCCGCAAGCTGCATGACCTGCTGCCGGCGCTGCCTATTTACATCACCGAAAACGGGACGGCCGATAACCATGATGCCTTCCGCCGGCGGTATTTATATGAGCACCTGAAGGCGCTGGCCGAAAGCGGCCTGCCGGTGACCCGCTATTATCACTGGTGCTTTGTGGATAACTTTGAGTGGCTGGAGGGCTTTACCGCCCGGTTCGGTCTGGTGCATTTTGATACCGAAACGCATAAGCGCACGATAAAAGAAAGCGGTAAATTCTATGCCGAGATGATTGCCCGGCACGGCATTACCGAGGAGATGGCGGCCGAGGCCGAAAGGGAGGAGTATCCCCATGACTGATACCCCGTGGTGGAAACAGAAGATCATCTATCAAATCTACCCCATGAGCTTTTGTGACTCAAACGGCGACGGCATCGGCGACCTGCCCGGGATCATCTCCAGGCTGGACTACCTGCAAAGACTGGGGGTAGGGGCGCTGTGGCTTTCGCCGGTGTATCCATCCCCCAATAAGGATAACGGCTACGATATCAGCGATTACTGTGAGATCCACCCGAACTACGGTACGCTGGCGGATATGGATCGGCTCATCGCCGAAGCGAAAAAGCGGGATATCCGCATTATCATGGACTTGGTCATCAACCACACCAGCGACCGGCATGAGTGGTTCCAAAAGAGCCGCCGCCGGGAGGAGCCATACACCGATTTTTACATTTGGCGAAAAGGGGAAAAGGGCAAAAAGCCGACCAACTGGGGCAGCTTCTTCGGGGAGGACTGCTGGGAATATGACAAGGTGAGAGGGGAGTATTATCTCCACCTGTTTGCCAAGGAGCAGCCCGACCTCAACTATCACAACGAAAAGGTGATAGCGGCCATTGAGGATGTGATGCGCTTTTGGCTGGACCGCGGCGTGGCCGGGTTCCGCTGTGACGTTATCAATATCATCTACAAGGAGACCATAAAAAACGGCAGGTGGCGCCCTGCCCTTACCGGCTGTGAATATTATCTTTCCACCCCGGGATGCCACCGGGTGCTGCATCGCCTGAACCGGGATGTGCTGTCCCGTTATGATGCCTTTACGGTTGGGGAAACGGTATTTGTTACCCCCAAAATGGCGGATGACCTGGTGAACCCGCAGCGGGAGGAGCTTTGTACCGTATTTTCCTTTGAGCACATGGAGACCGACTGCTTTAAGATCAAGTGGTTTTTGCGGAAGTTTAAGCCCGACCGCTTTTTTGCCTGCCTGACCAAGTGGCAGAATGCGCTGCCGTGGAATACCGTCTACTTCGAAAACCACGATCAGCCCCGGTCGGTTTCCCGCTACGGCAATGATGCCGAATACCGCGACCAAAGCGCCAAGGCGCTGGCGACGCTGCTGTTGACGCTGCGGGGGACGCCGTTCCTGTATGAGGGGGAGGAGATCGGCATGACCAATTTTGACTTCCCCGATATGGAAAAGGTGCGGGATGTAGAGTCGATCAACATATGGAATATGGGCAAGCGCCTGCACCTGCCGTACGGCCTGCGCTGGCGGATGATAAAGACAAAGAGCCGGGATAACGCCCGCACCCCCATGCAGTGGGATGACAGCATAAACGGCGGGTTTTCCGCCGGGATGCCGTGGCTTTCGGTGAACGGTAACTACCCCCGCATCAATGTGAAGCGGCAGGAGGATGACCCCGGTTCGGTATTGTCCTACTATCGGCAGTTGATTGCCTTCAGGAATGGCAGCAGGGTATTGCAGGAGGGGGATTTTACCGAGCTGTACCGTAAAAACGGCGTCTATGCCTACCGGCGTGCCTGCGACGGAGAGACGCTGACGGTTGTGATCAGTTTGGCAGAAGGTGAGAGGAAGAACCCGGCTTCAGGAGAGGTCGTATGCTCCAATTACGGCAGAGAAACCGCCCCCGCCCGTCTGGCGCCCTATGAAGCCCTTGTTTTGCGGGAGGTGGTACGGCGATGAAGCATATCACACAGGCGGGGAATGTCTTTCGACTTGCTGCCGGGAGGACCGCGCTGCTGCTGCAAATAACCAAATACGGCCATGTGGAGCTGCTGCACTACGGTGGAATTCTTCCGATGGAGGACGCCCCGGCCATGGCGGCCCGGCGCACCATGCCCTACGGCAGCGAGGTGATGTATACGGAGGATGACCCCGTATATTGCCTGGATAACATTCCGCTTTTGTGGTCGGGCAGCGGCAAAGGGGATTTTCGCATCCCGCCGATCGAATTGGAGCTCCCGGACGGCACCTTTACCACGGATTTTATCTATGAGAGCTGCACCCTGCGCCCCGGTACGCTGCCGGCGGTGGGGCTGCCGGCGGCATATGATGAGACGGAGGAGGCGGAAACGCTGGTGCTTTCCCTGCGGGAAAAGAAGTATGCGCTGCGGCTGGAGCTGGTATTTACGGTATTCCCCGGCGCTGATGTCATTACCCGGCGGACGGTGCTGCATAATGAGGAGAATTCGGCGGTTACCATCCGGCGACTGATGAGTATGCAGATTGACCTGCCGCAGCGGGAATATGAGATGATCACCCTTGACGGCGACTGGATCAGCGAAGCGCACATTCATACCCGGCCGGTGCAGCCGGGGTGCATCGTGAATGAAAGCACGACGGGGGCGTCCTCCAACCGGCATAACCCCGGTGTGCTGCTGGCAGAGCAGGGGGCCGGAGAGAATAGCGGGCTTGTTTACGGCTTTAACCTACTGTACAGCGGCAGCCATTATACGGCCGTGGAGCGCTCTCCCCGTGATTTTGTGCGGGTGGTTTCCGGTATCCAGCCGCAGGGCTTTTGCTGGCGGCTCCCCGCGGGGGAGATGTTCCGCACCCCGGAGGAGGCGATGACGGTTTCCGCCGAGGGGCGAAACGGTGTCAGCGGGAATTTCCACCGGTTTATACAGGAGAATATCCTGCGGGGAGAATGGAAGAAACAACCCCGCCCGGTGCTTTTGAATAACTGGGAAGCGCACTTTTTTGATTTTAATGAGGCAAAGCTGCTGGCGCTGGCAAAGCAGGCAAAGGCCGTCGGCGCAGAGCTTTTCGTTCTGGATGACGGATGGTTCGGGGAGCGCAACAGCGATACGGCGGGTCTGGGCGATTATACCGTCAACCGGAAAAAGCTGCCGCAGGGAATGAACGGCCTTGCCGAGAAAATAACGGCGATGGGACTGCGCTTCGGGCTGTGGTTTGAGCCGGAAGCGGTGAACCCGGACAGCGACCTGTACCGTACCCACCCCGAATGGGCGCTGCAGCAGCCGGGGCGGCAGCCCTCGTTGGGGCGGCACCAGCTGTTACTGGATTTGACCCGGCCTGAGGTCAGGGACTATATCGTCCATAATGTCACCCATATCCTTGACCATTGTCCCATCACCTATGTGAAGTGGGATATGAACCGCCATATGAGCGATCTGTATTCTGCGGTGACGCCGGGCGGAGAGCTGCCCCACCGTTATATTCTGGGGCTTTATGAGGTGCTGGACCGCATCTTTACCCCAAGGCCGCAGATCCTTTTGGAAAGCTGCTCCTCCGGCGGAAACCGGTTCGACCTCGGGATGCTGTGCTATTCGCCGCAGATATGGGCAAGCGATAATACCGACCCCATTGAACGGCTGTCCATTCAGCAGGGGTTGAGCCTATTCTACCCGCCCTGCACCATGGGGGCGCATGTATCGCAGTCGCCGCACCAGCAAACGCTGCGGCCGACGCCGCTTTCGACCCGCTTTAATGTTGCGGCCTTCGGTGCATTGGGGTATGAAATGGATTTGGGAGAGCTTTCCCCGCAGGAGAAAAAGCAGGTCGCCGCGCAGATCGAATGGTACCGGCAGTACCGCACCATCCTGCAATACGGGACGTTTTTGCGGATACCGACCGGGCGAAAGAATCTTTTCAGCTGGGCGGCGGTCTCGCCGGATCGGGACCGGGCGGTGGTGCTGCTGGCGCAAACGCTTTGCCGTGCGGCGCCCCCGGCGGATACCCTTACGGTTCCCGGCCTGCGGCCCGATGCCCGTTACCGGGTGACAGCAGTCCCGCAGCAGGTGGCAGTCGCCCGGTTTGGGGGGCTGGTGAAGCATATCACGCCGGTGAAGCTGGCGGCTGACGGTCTGATCATGCGTACCGTCAACCGGCACTATGCCCTGCCGGACGGCGACTTTTCGGCAGAGGTCAGCGGTGCGGCGCTGGCTGCGGGCGTTCCGCTTAACGATCAGTTTCTCGGCACAGGCTACCATGAGGACCTGCGCCTTTGGGGGGATTTCGGTTCCCGGCTATATCTCGTCGAGCTGCTCGGCGAAAAAGAGGAGGATGACACCAAATGAACAAGCTGGATAGAAGAAATATGATTTTCTTCGGCCTTGGCACCGTCGGGCGGGATATGTTCTACGCCTTGGAGGCCAATGCCCTCATCTACTATCTTTCCAATGTCCTTGACCTGCCGCTGGGTGTGTTTGTTGCCACCAGTATGGTATTTACCGTGCTGCGTGTTTTTGATGCACTCAATGACCCGATCATGGGGCTGCTGGTGGATAATACCCGTTCCCGCCACGGGCGCTTTAAGCCGCCGATGGCGCTGGGCGCTTTGGCGGGCGGCGCCTGCTACCTTGTACTGTTTGCCGATTTCGGTCTGCGGGATTACTGGTTTGTTGCGGTATTTGCCATTGCCTATATTCTGTGGGATATTTTTTACGGGCTGAATGATATTGCCTACTGGTCTATGCTGCCCTCCCTTTCGGTGGAGCAGAAAACCCGTGAAAAGATGGGCGCCTTTGCCCGTATCTGCGCCAATATCGGTATGTTTGCCATCATGGTGGGGTGGGAGCCGATTACCTCCGGGCTGGGCAATACCCCCAAGGCATGGTTCACCGTGGCACTGGCCGTTACCATTTTGATGCTGCTGTTCCAGCTGTTTACCCTTTTCGGGGTAAAGGAACGCAAGGATATGTTCCGCCGGGAGGAGGAAAAGACCACCCTGCGCGGGATGTGGGAGGTTCTGACCAAAAACGACCAGCTGCTGTGGACGACCCTTGCCATGTCGCTTTTCAATATCGGCTACATGAGCACCACCACCATGGCCATCTATTATATGCAGTACGTTTACGGCAATAAGGATATGTATGCGGTTCTGGCGGCGGTCGTTGGGGTGGCGCAGCTGCTGGCACTGGTGATTTTCCAGTTATTTTCCAAGCGGATGCCCCGTGAAAAGCTGTACTTCCTTGCCACCGTCCTTGTGATGATCGGCTATGCGGTGTTCTTCTTCGCCGAGGTCAGCATTGTTCTGATCGCAGTGGGGGCTCTGTTCATTTTCATCGGGCAGGCGTTTATCCAGCTGCTGATGCTGATGTTCCTGGAGGATACCATCGAATACGGCCAATGGAAAAACGGCAAGCGCAGCGAGAGCATTACCCTTTCGGTGCAGCCGCTGATCAATAAGATCGGCGGGGCAGTTTCCATGGGCATCACCAGCCTGATGCTGGTCTGGTCGGGCATCAAGGTGGGGGAGACTGCCGCAGAGAGCATTTCCGCCGGCGGGCAGCTTACCGTTAAATTGATGATGATCGTTCTGCCGGTGATCTTTATCCTGGCGGGATATATTATCTATCGTGCCAAATTTAAGATCAATAAAGAGATGTATGACCGCATCATCAGCGACCTGCGGGCCCGCGGAGAGCTTCACACCGCACCGGAGGAAGCGGTTGCGGAAATTGAAACGTCAGAGGTTACGATAAAAGAGGAATAAAAAACAGCTCCTTACCCGGTCCGGGCAGGGAGCTGCTTTTCTCTTGTGAACAGGTTAAATTTCTACAATGCCTTCGGTATCAACGGGCAGCTCCATCACCTGCCATTGACGCGAAAGCTTCTTGCATTCCGCCGTAAAACGGGCTGCGAATTTTTTATCGTCGGTGAGGGCCAGCAGGGTAGGCCCCGCCCCGCTGATGCAGAAGGCGATGGCTCCACAGTGCTCGGCCGCCGCTTTTACCTTGTTATACTCCGGGATGAGCTTTTCCCGATAGGGCTGGTGCAGACGGTCCCGCAGCGCCATGGCGATAAGCTCGCGGTTGCCATCGGCAAGGGCGCCGACCAGTACCGCCGCATGTGAGGCATTGTAAACGGCGTCCCCGAAGGAAACGGCGGCAGGCAGCACGTTGCGGGCCATCCGGGTGGAGAGCTCAAAATCCGGGATGGCAGCCACCCAGCGGAGCCGGGGAGAAAGCGGCAGCTGCACGGTGCGGGGGATGCCGTCCTCCACAAGGCTGGCTGTCAACCCGCCGTAAATGGTGGGGGCGAGGTTATCGGGGTGGCCCTCGATGGCATTGGTGACTTCGAGGAGCTCGGCGGGGGAGAGGGGAGAGCCATGCAAAAGGTTTGCAGCTGCGGCCCCTCCGGCGATGAGGGCGGCGCTGCTGCCCAAGCCCCGGCAGACCGGGATATCGGCCCTGATATCCAGCGCAAGACCTTCCGGGGGCAGCCCAAGCCGCCCCAGCACGGCACGGTAGCCCTGCACGGCTAGGTTTTCATCGTTCCGGTACTGCTGCGGGCAGCCGGTGACAATGAGCTTATTTTCCGGCAGCATCTCGCAGGTGATGGTATTATACAGCGCCAAAGCACAGCCCATGCTGTCAAAGCCGGGGCCGATATTGGCGGTGGTGGCCGGTACCCGCACGGTGATTTTTTTCATATCAGTCCTCCATGTTGCGGCGCACATAGTCCGCCATTTCGTTTATTTCGATGCAGTCCCGGTGCAGAATGGGAAGGGATTTAAGCTCCGCCAGCGGGGCAGGCGCCGCAAGGCCGGTGAGAGCCTGTAATTCGTCCATCGCCGCAAAGGCGTCATCGGGAACCGTTTTGCCCAGGGCGGCCAGCACCGCCGGGGCGAATTTATAGGGGGATGCGGTGGAAAGCACGACCGTCTGCCCGGTGAGGGTGGCCTTGTGCTGCCCGGCGACGGCCCATGCGACTGCGGTATGCGGATCAAGCAGGTAATGCTCCCGCGCCCAGACGTTGCGGATGGTTTCGCAGGTCAACGGGTCGTCACAGCAGCCGCACAGGAAGGTCTCCTGTATTTTTTGCAGCAGGTCATCATCGATTTGATACCAGCCGCGCTGCTCCAGCTGGTGCATTTTTTCGGCGACCATGTCGGCATCGCCGCTGCTTGCAAGGTACAAAAGCCGTTCCAGATTGCTGGAAACAAGGATGTCCATCGAGGGGGAGATGGTTTTGTGAAAGGGTCTGCGGCGGTCATAGCGGCCGGTCGTCAAAAACTCGGTGAGGACGTTATTTGCATTGCTGGCACACAGCAGCTTTCCGACCGGCAGCCCCATGCATTTGGCAAAATAACCGGCTAAAATATCACCGAAATTGCCGGTGGGGACAGAGAAATTGACCGGCTCGGCCGGGCTGATTTTCCCCCGGCGGCACAGCGTGGCCCATGCATACCAGTAATAGGTGATCTGCGGCGCCAAACGGCCGATATTGATGGAATTTGCGCTGGAAAGCTCGGCGGCTTCGGTGGGCTTTACGGTGGAAAAAATGCGCTTTACGCCGGTTTGGGCGTCATCAAAATTGCCCCGCACGGCCGCAACCGCAACATTTTTGCCCCGCTGGGTCATCATCTGGCGCTCCTGTATTTTGCTTACGCCCCCTTCTGGGTAGAATACCACAATGGAGGTGCCGGAGACATCACAAAAGCCCTCCAGCGCAGCCTTGCCGGTATCGCCGCTGGTGGCGGTCAGAATGACGGTCTTGCCGTGGTCGCCCAACAGCTCCTTTGCCCCGGTGATGAGATAGGGCAGCAGCGAAAGCGCAACATCCTTAAAGGCGCAGGTCGGCCCGTGGAACAGCTCCAGCACATGGTATTCCCCCGCCCGGACCAGCGGGGTTACCTCCGGGGCGTCGAATTTACCGTAGGCCGCCTTGATCATCGGGCGCAGCATTTCGGGGGAGTAATCCGGCAGCAGCCGGCCCAGCACCGCTTCCGCCATTTCCGTGAAGTCCTTTTGCAGCATTTCGGCGGGGTCAAGCGGCAGGGCGGCGGGGTCGCACAGGTACAGCCCGCCATCCGGGGCGATGCCGCGCAGCACCGCTTCGGCCGGGGAAGCGGTAAGACTGTGATTACGGGTACTGTTATATCGCATAGGGGGCTCCTTTTCCGTTCCGAAAGACGGGGACAAGTCTTGTTTTTAGCTATTTCATATGATATACTGTATTCGACAAAAATACAAGTGCTTTTTGTGGAGATACAACCGTTTTTGCACAAACGACACTTTTGCGGGAGGAATAAAAGATGAATGTAGCGATCCTTGGGCATGGAACCGTGGGCGGCGGTGTAGCGGAGCTGCTGAACGGCCGCGACGGCTTTACCGTTAAATATGTGCTGGATAAAGAACCCATCCCGGAACTGGGGGAACGCTCCGTGACTGATTTTTCCGTTATCCTGAACGACGGAAACGTGGACACCGTTGTGGAAGTCATGGGTGGTGTGGAGCCTGCGTTTGATTATATTACCGCAGCGATGCGTGCAGGGAAAAATGTCGTCACTGCCAATAAGCAGCTGCTGGCTGCCCGCTATGATGACCTGACCGCACTTGCGCGGGAGACGCGCGTGGGCTTTCGTTCCTCTGCGGCCGTTGGCGGGGGGATCCCCTGGCTGCCCAACTTGCAGCGCATAAAACGCCTGGGCGCCGTGAATGAGGTTTGCGGCATTATGAACGGTACCACCAACTATATACTGGATACCATGCATAAACGGGGCTATGACTATGAGAGCGTCCTGCAGGACGCCAAAAGCTACGGCTATGCCGAGGCCGACCCCACCGCCGATATCGAGGGAATCGACATCCAGCGCAAGCTGCTGATCAGCGCCAATGTGGCCTTTGATGCCAGTCTGACCGAACAGCAGGTGCCTGCGGCGGGTATTGCGGGCATCACCCGGGAGGATATTGCGGGCTTTAACGAGATGGGCTATGTGTGCAAGCTGTACGCTACCGCCAAACGGGTTGCCGACGGCGCCGTTCTTGCGGTGGTAGAGCCGACCCTTTTCAAGGCGGAAACACCGGAGGCGGCGGTTCCCGCAAATTATAATTTCATCACCGCCGTTTCGGAATACGCCGGCCGGCAGAGCTTCTTCGGGGAAGGGGCGGGCCGCTGGCCGACCGCCTATGCCGTGGTGCAGGATCTTTTGGATCTTTGCGAAAATAAGAAGGACTTTTATACTGCGGCTGCCCGGCCCATGCCCTCCAACAATATGTGTGAGGAGCGCCGCTACTACGTGCGGTACATTGTAGATACATGGTTTATGGATGGCTGCGTGGAGAAACGCTGGGGCAACGGAGTGCTGACCCGCCCGGTCTCTCCCGCACAGATGCACTCCTGGTATGTGGAAGCCCGCCGCAACGATCCCGGTATCTTCTTTGCGGCACTTCAGGGCTAAAGGAAAGGAACTTTTGCTATGCTCAAGGTTGTAAAATTCGGCGGCTCCTCTTTGGCGGATGCCGCCCAGTTCCGTAAAGTAAAGGAAATCGTGCTGGCAGATCCCGCCCGGCGGGTGGTGGTCGTATCGGCTCCCGGTAAACGCTTTGACGGCGACCATAAGATCACCGACCTTTTGTACCTGTGCTATGCGCACATTCAGTACGGGGTCAGCGCCGAAGGCGTTTTCGGCATGATAGCGGAGCGCTACCGTTCCATTGCCGCCGATTGCGGTCTTTCCGCCGATATTGAAGCCGAACTGGCTGCCCTGTACGAGAAGATGCAGCACGGGATCAGTCAGGACGAATTGGTATCCCGGGGGGAATATTTTGTTGCCCGGCTGATGGCGGAATATCTCGGCTATGATTTTCTTGACGCTGCGGACTGGCTGCAATTTACCTTTGACGGGCAGATCGACCGGGAGCATTCCTATGAGGCGCTGCGCCGCATTGCGGAGGACCGCAGGGTGGTCATTCCGGGGTTCTACGGCGTCATGCCCGATGGACACGTGATGGTTTTGAGCCGGGGCGGCAGCGATGTGACCGGCGCTTTGGCGGCGGCGGCGCTTACCGCTGATGTGTACGAAAACTGGACCGATGTTTCGGGCATTTTAATGGCGGACCCCCGCATTGTGGAAAATCCCCGTCCCATCGAGCGCATTACCTATAACGAGCTGCGCGAATTGAGCTATATGGGTGCGCAGGTGCTGCATGAGGCCAGCGTTTTCCCGGTTCGTCAGGCCGATATCCCGCTTAATATCCGCAATACCAATGCCCCCAACCACCCCGGTACCCTCATCCGGGAGCATTTTGACGAGGAGCTGGAAAGCGAAAAGAACCGTTTTATTACCGGCATCGCCGGGCGGCGAAATTTTTCCATCATCACCGTGGCAAAAAACGGCCTGTCCTCCGATATCGGGAGCCTGCGCCGTGTATTGGAAGTCTTTGAACGGCATAATTTGAATGTAGAGTACACCCCCTCCGGCATCGACAGCGTTTCACTGGTGGTGCAAAGCGGAAAGGCTGCCTCCTGCCTATACTCCATTCTGGGAGAGCTGCAAAAGGAGTTCCGGCCCGATAAATTGCAGGTGGCGGAGAATATCTCCATCGTGGCGGCGGTCGGCCGGAAAATGGCATTCCGACCCGGTATTTCCGGTAAGATCTTTGCGGCGCTGGGCGAAAACGGCATCAGCATCCGCATGATCAGCCAGGGGCCGGAGGAGCTGAATATCATCGTGGGCGTGGATAACGCCGACTTTGAAAAAACGGTGCGTGTACTGTACGAAAGCTTTGTAAGATGACCGAGAGGAGAGTTCCTGCCATGAAAGATATCCCCAATGTGACCATACTGGGTGCGACCGGCGCCGTCGGCCGTGAGATGCTGAAAATACTGGAGGAGAGAAGTTTTCCCATCGGCGAGCTGCGCTGCCTGGCCAGCGCCCGCAGTGTGGGAAAAAAGCTGCCCTTTGCCGGGCGGGAGATCACCGTGGAGGAAGCGACCGATGCGGCCTTTGCCGGTGCGGATATTGTGCTGGGGGCGGCAGAAAATGAGATCGCCCGCCGGTTTGCCCCCGCCATAAAAGCCGCAGGTGCGGTTTTTATCGATAATTCCAGCGCCTTCCGCATGGACCCGGAGGTTCCGCTTGTTGTCCCGGAGATCAACCCGGAGGATGCCCTGCATCACAGCGGCATCATCGCCAACCCGAACTGCTCCACCATCATTACCGTGGTGGCCGTGGCGGCGCTGCGCCGTCTATCCCCCATCACTACCATGGTGGCGGCAACCTATCAGGCGGTCTCCGGCGCCGGTGCCGGCGGCCCGGTGGAGCTGGAAGCCGAGGTGGACGCCCTGTATAAGGGAGAGCCTATCACGCCCCGTGTGTTCCCGCATCAGATCGCCTATAATCTGATCCCGAAAATCGGCGGGGCGGCCTTTGAGGGATATACCTCCGAGGAGATTAAGCTGCAAAACGAGGGAAGAAAGATACTGCATTTGCCGGATATGAAGGTGAACTGCACCTGTGTGCGTGTCCCGGTCATGCGGTCTCATTCCATCGCAGTCACGGCAAGGTTTGAACGGCCGATTTCGGTGGAGGAGGCAAGGGAGGCAATTGCCGCTGCACCCGGCTGCAGGTTGGTTGATGACCTTGCGAATGACTGCTACCCCATGCCGCTGGATACCAGCGATCAGGACCTGGTTTATGTCGGGCGCATCCGTCCCGATCTGACCGACCCCAACGGGTTAAGCCTATGGTGCTGCGGGGATCAGGTCCGCAAGGGGGCGGCTACCAATGCCGTACAGATCGCAGAGCTGCTGCTTTGATCCCGAATAGTTCGCCGTTTTCCGCCCGGAGACGGCGAATTTTCAATTTATTCACAAATTTTGATTGGAAAGGTCTTGACAACGGCACCATTATACGATATTCTAATATCAGAACAACGCAGACGGGAAATGCGTTTCGCTTCTTTTTTGATTTGACTTCTCCAAACACTTATGCAGAAAGAAACACACGGATTACCACCGTGTGTTTTTCTTTCTCCTTATTCTTAATATGTGAAAGCGGGGGAGTGCTTATTTTCCGCCGGCCTTGATGAGGATATCGTGGCTGACCGGGCGGTAAAACAGCCGCTCGACCTCCTGCCGGTCTTTTGTCTGCCCCAATATCCACATCAGCTTGGTTACGGCGGCTTCGGTGGTCATATCGTAGGCTTCCAGTACATCCAGTCCGGTTTTCAGGCGGCTCCCCACGTGATACAGTAGCAGGTCGCTGCCTTCATTGGGAACCTGCGTGGTCATTACGACCGTTTTCCCGGCGGAAACGGCGCTGCCGATTACATCGTAATAGCTTTTCGATCCGGCGGTGGGGATACCGCCGACACCGAAACTTTCGATAACGACACCGTCTTTTCGCTCCAGCATAAATTCAAGGAAATCGGCCTCCAGTCCCGGCACCAGCTTGATGAGCCCCACATTCGGGTCCAGCCGTTCACAGAAGATAGGATGGTCTAAATATTCCTGTTCAATGTAGGAAAGCAGCCGCCCATCCTGTATGACGGCAAGCTCGGGGTAATTGATGCTGGAAAACGCCTGAAAGCTCTTGGAATGGGTTTTGCGGGCACGGGTGCCCAGAATGACCCTGCCGTTAAATACGATGCTGACCCCGTGGGCGTCTTCGCTGGCGGCATAGTGGAACGCATCCACCAAATTGGTTTTGCTGTCGGTGATTTCAAGATTGATGGGCTTTTGGCTGCCGGTCAGTACGATGGGCTTTTTGCTGTACTGGATAAGATAGCAGAGCGCAGCGGCGGTGTAGGCCATGGTATCGGTGCCGTGTGTCAGCACAAAGCCGTCATACCGATCGTATTCCTCCCGGATGGCATCCGCCATCATCTGCCAGTGCTGCGGGTCGATATTGGTACTGTCCAGATTGCAGAGCTGACGGCAGTCCACCCGGCAGAATGCGGAAATATCGGGGCAGTAATTCAGGATCTGTTCGGTCGTCAGCTGCGGAGACAGCCCGCTTTCGGTGATCTCCGAGGCAATGGTACCGCCGGTGCCAAGCATCAGTATTTTCTTCATGGGGTTCCCTCTTTTCGATAGCCGTTTTGTCTATTATACCGCAAAGGGGGACGGGTTGTCTATGAATTGGGGGATACATTAAGGAATGCGCCGTATTTTTGCCGATATAATGAGAACGCCTGCGGGAAGAAACCGCCGATGATGAGGGCCGTTCTGCTTGACAAAAAGGCACCTGTTAATATAGTATGAGAGGGAACCGGAACGAAAGTCATTATGCCCGCCGTAAAGACATGGCAGGTATTCAGTCGAAAGCAGAAGCGGAGGAAATAGGCTATGATAGAGAAGGAAGAAATCCGAGAGTCCACGGAAAGGAGTAAAGCGCCGCAGGAGGTTGGAATCACTGAAGAGATGATTGCCGAGGTCATCAATGGTGCAATTAAAGAAATTGAAAGTATCAATCGCCGCCTGGAGAGGATAGAAAAGGAGATAATGAAGAAAGAGCGTGAGCCCTCCTGAATGAAGCGCCGCAAAACGGGTGAGGGGATACGGCGGCAGAATGCCGTATTTTAAGTATAATGGTAACGAAAAACTACAGTAATGGGAAACCTGATAATCTGGAATTCGATTAGTCGCCCTCCGATCAAACGACCGGAGGGCGATTTTGCATTTGCATGAAGAAGAAAGAAGGCAGCCGAATTGATTTCTGCGGTGAAATAGCCGATAAAATCTTGGCACATATTTTACATAACATGGTATGGACAACCTGCTGCTGCGGTGCTATAATGCGCCCAAAGGGACATGCGTTTTAGGGGGTGTTATGCCGTGCAGGATAGAATGCTTCAAATCAGGCGTCATCTTACCTCATTTCAGATGATGATCCTGGGGTTTGCGGGTGTCATTTTGCTGGGAGCGCTGGTGCTTATGCTGCCTGTTTCTTCATCGGCACGGCAGTGGACGCCTTTTTCCGAGTCGCTGTTTACCTCCGCTTCCGCAGTTTGCGTTACCGGACTGGTGGTTTTGGATACCGGAAGCTACTGGTCGATGTTCGGCCAAACGATTATTCTGCTGCTGATCCAAATCGGGGGGTTGGGCGTTATCACCTTTGCCGTTACCTTCCTTATGCTCTCCGGGAGAAATATCTCGCTGCAGGAGCGCAGCGCCATGCAGGATGCGATTTCGGCGCCTGCGGTGGGCGGTATCGTGCGGCTTACCCGCTTTATCCTGAAAGGAACGCTTTTTATTGAACTGGCGGGGGCGCTGCTGCTGGCGCCGGCCTTTTGCCGGGACTACGGCATACGGGGAATATGGATGTCGGTCTTTCATTCAATTTCCGCCTTTTGCAATGCGGGCTTTGATATTCTGGGCAGAGTGGATGCACAATTTCCGTCCCTGACGGCGTATGCCGCTGACCCGCTGGTCAATACCGTCATTATGCTGCTTATTATCATCGGCGGCATCGGCTTTCTTACCTGGAATGATATCTGTAAACACCGGCTGCATTTCAGTCGATACCGGATGCAAAGCAAGGTCATTCTTGCAACGAGCGCAGCCCTTATTCTGCTGCCGGCGGTGCTGCTTTATTTTACCGATTATGCATCCCTGCCGGTCGGCGAACGGGTGCTGGCATCGTTGTTTCAGTCGGTGACGCCCAGAACGGCGGGATATAATACGACGGATTTGACGGCGATGACCGAGACCTCCCGTGCCGTTACGGTATTTCTGATGCTGATCGGCGGTGCGCCGGGTTCTACGGCGGGCGGCATGAAGGTAACGACCCTTTCGGTGCTGATCGCCAATGCCGCTGCGGTGTTTCATCGCAGGAAGGAACCGCAGTTATTCGGGCGGAGGCTGGAAAATTCCGCAATACACAATGCCGCTGCCATACTGCTGATGTACCTGCTGCTGCCGCTGGCGGGGGCCACCATTATCAGCGAGATAGAGGGGCTGGCATTTGGCACCTGCCTGTATGAAACGGCTTCTGCCGCGGGAACGGTAGGCTTGACACTCGGGATCACGCCGGGGCTGGGTGCGCTTTCGCAGGGGATACTTATCCTTTTGATGTTCTTCGGGCGTGTGGGCGGCTTAACAATGATCTATGCAGCATTTTCCGGGAACGATACCGCCTTTGCACGCTATCCGAAGGAGAAAATAACAGTAGGATAAGGAGGAACCACCATGAAAAAGAATGTATTGTTGATCGGGCTGGGGAGATTCGGGCGGCATTTGGCAATGCAGTTGAATCAGATGGGACACCAGGTCATGGGTGTGGACCGGAACGAAGAACGGGTAAACGAATGCATGGATTTTTTGACCAATGCCCAAATCGGCGACAGCACACGGGTCGAATTCCTGCGCTCGCTGGGCGTGGGGAACTATGATGTTTGCTATGTTGCCATCGGAGGGGACTTTCAGAACTCGCTGGAAACGACGTCGCTTTTGAAGGAGCTGGGAGCAAAATATGTGGTATCCCGTGCGGAACGGGATGTGCAGGCGAAATTCCTGCTGCGAAATGGCGCTGACGATGTAGCCTATCCGGAGAAACAGTTTGCACGGTGGGCTGCGATTCGCTATACGGCAAATCACCTGTTCGGGTATATAGAACTGGACAGCCGATATGCCATAGTGGAGGTGGAGGTGCCGCCGGAATGGCTGGGGAAAAGCATCGGTGAGTTGGAGATTCGCCGAAAATTCGGGATCAATGTGCTGGCGATAAAGCAGAACGATATAACAAGCTATACCATATCGCCCGAAATGATTTTAACAGACCAAATGACGCTGAAGGTTTTGGGAGAGTATAAAGCCCTGCAAAAGCATTTCCACCTGTAAGGAGTAAACAGAAAAAGCCCTGCCATCCGGCAGGGCTCTTTCATTTGGGGCGGCTGTAAAGGGGACCAGAGGTTATCTGCAAAGGATTTGCTTTCCGATGATCCGGACGCCTGCCGGGGTTTCCGCAACGGACAAGCCAAGCAAAATACCTGTAATAAAAACCTGCATATCCGCACCTCCGATGGTTCCCGACAGGGAGCTGCCGGGGCGATGCCTAGGGTGATGAGCGCAACCCCATAAAGAGAGCCTTTCTGCCGTTCCGGGTCTTGTGTGCGGTACAGTAGGTGGTGGTATTGTCATTCCCGATAAATACAGCCACCCATATTTGTGCAGAACGCAGATTATACTCTCTCTTTGTTGCAAATTTGTGCTATTATTCGTTAATATTAGTGTAGACCGATGGGAGGAAGATATCGATTACTATTTTATTGCGGGAGGAATGCACACATGAAGACCCTGAAAAAGCTGTATCTGACACTTCGCGATGGTATTCCGGGGACTGTTTGGCTCGTCCTTATTGTTGCACTCCTGGCTGTTATGCTGTCGCTGAACGGCCAACAGGCGAAACAGCTGCCGCTTTCTCACATTGCGGGCGTCTATCAGTCCGATACGGCAGTGGGCGCCGACATTTATTACAACGCACAGCTATATACCGATGGCCGGTATGAGGTTTTCCGCATTGAAAAGAACGGCGGGGATTCCACCACAACTACTGTTTCCGAAGGGACATATCAGGCGATGGAGTACGGGTATTTGATGGAGGAAACAGTAACCGGCAGGTGGCAGGCCATCACCCTTGACCACGTGGGCTTTTACTGGACGGATCAGGATCTGAACCGGCTGACGCACTTCCGCCAGTTCAGCGTGTATGGGAAATAAGCCATAATTATCCCCGTGCAAGATAGAGTATTCCCTTATTATTTCGCCCTCCGATCACTCAACCGGAGGGCTCATTTTTATCTATTACAGCTCCATCGGTTTCCCGGGATAATGGCTGCAATTCCTGCGTGACCAACAAAAATGCGAATACTAAAAAACAGGATGGGGAGCAATCGCCGGAAGAAGGAGGATTTCTCTGCCACGATAGGGTTGAGCCGTTTGTATATGCTTTCCCATGCAAGAACGGCGTGGAACCGCTTGCGCTGTTGTGATATAATGATTTTGCATACGATTGAAAGTTGGTGAGAACATGAAGTACAAAGTTGCGATCTGCGATGATTCCGATGCGGACAGACGGTATATTATGAATATGGTGCGCTCTTGGGCATCGGCCGCCGGTCATGAGGTGCAAATCGATGGTTTTCCCTCCGCCGAGAGCTTCCTGTTCCGCTATGCCGGGGAAAGTGACTATGACATTCTCCTGCTGGATATTGAAATGGGCGCCATGGACGGCGTTACGATGGCAAAGGAGCTTCGCAAAAGCAACGATACGGTGCAGATCATATTTATCACCGGCTATTCCGATTACATTTCGGAGGGCTACGAGGTGGCGGCTCTCCACTATCTGATGAAGCCGGTAAATGAAGAAAAGCTCTGCTTGGTGCTGGACCGTGCCGCAGAGAAGCTGGCGAAGAACGAACGGGTTTTGAACTTTGAGGTCAGCGGCGAAATGGTACGTGTGCCGATCTATCAGATCCGTTACGCAGACGTGCTCGGCAACTATGTGACCGTTCATGCGCAGACGGATGTGACGGTAAAGATGACATTGGGCGAGCTTGAAAAGCAGCTTGATGAGCGATTTTACCGTGTGGGGCGTTCTGCGCTTGTAAACCTGATGCAGATCAGCCGTGTGACCAGGGCAGAGATCCGGCTGAACGACGGAACAGCTATCCCGCTGCCGCGGGGTGCATACGAGGGCGTCAACCGGGCGATTATCAACATGAGGTAAAGCGTATGGGCTTGTTTTCAAGGAAGATCGAAAAGCAGATTGCCTCCTATCAGCAGGAGCTGATCGAAACACATTACCGTGAAGTGGACAATATGTACCGCCAGATCCGCGGCTGGCGGCACGATTACCGCAACCATATCCAGACCATGAAGGCCTATGCTGCTGCGCAGGACTGGGACGCCGTCAAAAACTATCTCGACCTGCTGGACACCGATCTTCAAACCGTGGATGCGGTCATCAAGACCGGCAACCCCATGACTGATGCCATCCTCAATTCCAAAATCTCGCTTGCAAAGGCGAAGGGTATTGAGGTCGTGGCTGATGCGCATATTCCCGTCAAGCTGAAGTCCTCGGAAATCGATCTTTGCTGCATTATCGGCAACCTTTTTGATAATGCCATCGAGGCCAGCATGAAGCTGCCGGAGGAGCAGCGACTCATCCGGGTATATATGGATATGAAAAACACGCAGCTCTATATCTCTTTCACCAATTTTACTGCCGGGAATAAGCTGCCGAAGGAGGGCAAGCTGTTCCGCAGTACAAAGGGCGAGGGCCATGGCTTCGGCCTTGTACGCATCGACGCCATCGTGGAGCGGCTGGACGGATACATCAGTCGGAACAGCGAGGATGGGGCGTTCACCACCGAAATACTGCTTCCGCAGGTATGAAGATTGCAATTCATCACCCGGAAACAGCGATTCGTCCCCGAAATTAACCGGGGACGATTTTTTTCTGCTATGCTATGCACGTGAGGTGAGGCAAAATGAAGACCAAAGAAAAGCCCAAATATAACACCCTTCAAAATGTCGGGTGGATGGTAAATATCGCGTGGAAGAACGGAAAACGAACGCTCCTGTTCTGCCTGCTGACCGCTGCACTGGAGGTTCTTTTGAATCTGGTGCAGCTGTACATTGCGCCGGAGGTACTTGCCAAGGTGGAGCAGCGAGTGCCCGTACGGGAGCTGTTGGTGACCATCGGAATATTCACTGCCGCATTGTTCCTGATTCAGGGCTTTAAGAAGTATATCAAGCAAAATTCGCTGTCCCCACGTATAGATGTCCGCTCCGCGATTGTCGGGAAGATTGCGAATAAGTCCATCTGCACCTCGTATCCCAACATGCTGGAGGAGAACTTTGTAAAGCTCCGTGAAAAAGCACACTTCTCCTGCAGCGGAAACGATCAGGCCGCAGAGCACATTTGGGAAACGCTGACGATGATCCTCAAGAATTTGGGCGGTCTGCTGGTGTACCTGACGATTCTTTCCCGCATCGACACGGTGCTTCTGCTGGTGGTGATTGCGACCTGCGTGGCCGGCTTTTTTGTTTCCAGGGCCGCAAACAACTGGCATTATCGGCACCGGGAGGAGGAAGAAACCTATTTTCAGAAGAGTCACTACATCCGTGCCAAAGCGGAATCGACGGAGTTTGCAAAAGATATCCGCATTTTCGGTCTCCAAAACTGGCTTTCGGAATTATTGGATCAGGTTCATAATCTTTATCTGGATTTCAGCCTGCGGTATGAGCGGGTGGCGGTGCTGGCGGATGTTACGGAGGCCGTGCTGACCATGGCCCGCAACGGTATCGCCTATGTATATCTGATCCGCATGGCGCTCAATGACGGCCTGCGCGTTTCCGAGTTTCTGCTGTACTTCACGGCGGTCACCACATTTACCGAGTGGGTCATGGGTATTCTGCGAGAGATGAGTACATTGCAGAAGGAAAGCCTTGATATTTCCCGCATTCGTGAGTTTTTGGACTATCCGGAGCCTTTCAAATTTGAAAACGGGGAAGAGATACCGAAAGCGGCTGGCTATGAGCTGGAGCTGAAAAATGCTTCCTTCCGTTATCCGGGTGCAGATGCCGATACCATACACGAGATAAACCTGACCGTGCATCCGGGAGAAAAGCTCGCGATCGTGGGTCTGAACGGTGCCGGCAAGACGACGCTGGTGAAGCTGCTGTGCGGGCTGTTGGACCCCACGCAGGGCGCGGTGCTGCTGAACGGAAGGGATATCCGGGAGTTTGATCGCAGAAAGTATTATGCGCTGTTCAGCGCCGTCTTTCAGGAGTTCTCCGTGCTGGATGTGACCATTGCGGAGCAGATCGCCCAAAGTAGGGATAACATCGACTACAAGCGGATCGACGATTGCGTGGAGAAGGCCGGATTGACCTCCATGATAGAGAAGCTGCCCGATGGCTTGCAGACGCACATGGGGCGGGAAGTCTATCTGGACGGCGTGCTGTTTTCCGGCGGCCAGATGCAGCGGCTGATGCTGGCGCGGGCGCTGTATAAAAACGGGCCGATTCTGCTGCTGGACGAACCTACGGCAGCACTTGATCCCATCGCCGAGAATGACATCTATATGAAATATAACGATATGACCACGGGCAAGACCTCTGTGTTTATCTCCCACCGGCTGGCCTCCACCCGCTTCTGTGACCGCATCATCTTTATTGCAGATGGGAATATTGCAGAGGAGGGCACCCATGAGAGCCTGTTGGCGTTGGGCGGGGCGTATGCAAAGCTTTTTGAAGTCCAAAGCCGCTATTATCAGGAAGGGAAGGCATTCTGAATATGAAGGAAAAAGTAACGATGCGCAAGGCTGCTGCAATGCATCTGCGCGCCATCAAGGAACTGCATAGTGTAACGCCGCGGTTTTTCTCGGTTTTGACCCTGTACTGCCTGTTCGGTGCAATCACGCCATATGTGACCGTTTTCTTCTCGGCAAGGATTCTGACGGAGCTGGCAATGCTTCGCCGTGCGGAGATCCTTTGGCGGTGGGTGCTGGCGGGGGTGCTGTGCGTGGGACTTGCGGCGATCGGAAAAGCACTTCTCTATCGGCGCTATAATACGCTGCTGGAGGACCTGTACGGGCGCAAGGATATGCTGTTTGTCAATAAGATGTTCCGCTTGGACTATTCGGAGCTGGACAAGCAGGAAAATCATGACCTGCGTGAGCAGATCAAGCAAAATGAGAATTGGTCGGGCTGGGGGCTCATGCGCGTTCATGAGATCTATTCCGGCACAGTGACCGGTATCCTCGGTCTGTTCAGCGGTGCGGCGCTGACCGTTAGTCTGTTCACCACACCCGTGCCGAGCAGTGCCGGCTGGCTGGTCGTGCTGAATAATCCAATTTTTGTTCTTGTTCTGGCTTTCGGGATTCTGATCATCAGCGTCCTTGCCGGTCAGCTCAGCGCCGGTGCGGTGCAGTGTTGGGGGGATTTTTCGGAGGAAGCGACCTTCGCAAACCGGAAGTTCAGCCATTTCGGATTTATAGGTCAGGATAAGGGACGCGCGATCGATATTCGCATGAACGACCAGCAGCGGCTGGTACGCGCCTACTGGAGCGGCGACTCCGTTTTCGGCGCCCACGGTGTTTTTGCAAAGCTTGCAAGGGGAAAAATTGGCGTCTATGCAAGCCTCGGCGTCAGCATCACAACGCTCACGACCGGTATGATCTACCTGTTCACCTGCTTAAAAGCGCTGGGCGGCGCATTTGATGTGGGAAGCTGCACCCAGTATATCGGTGCAGCCACGGCGATGGTCGCCAATGTGTTTGCACTCACCGATATGATCGGCGTTCTGAAGGCCAATACATCGTATCTGGAAAAGACCTTTGCATTTCTGGACATCCCCAACACAATGTATCAGGGCAGCCTTACCACCGAGAAGCGCTCCGACCGGCGCTATGATGTGGAGTTTAAGGATGTTTCCTTCCGCTATCCAGGCTCCGATCTCTGGGCGCTGCGCCATGTGAATATGAAGTTCAAGGTCGGCAGGCGCCTTGCCATCGTGGGCGAAAACGGAAGCGGCAAAACCACCTTCATCAAGCTGCTGTGCCGTCTGTACGACCCGCAGGAGGGGCAGATTCTGCTCAACGGCATTGACATCCGTAAGTACCGCTACGATGATTACATGCGCATTTTCTCCGTAGTCTTTCAGGATTTTCAGCTCATCTGCCAGCCCTTGGGCAACAATGTAGCAGGCAGCTTGGCCTATGACCGCGAACGGGCAAAAGATGCGCTGATCGATGCAGGCTTCGGGGAGCGACTGGCAACGTTGGGAAATGGATTGGACACCATGCTTTACAAAAATCTATCCGATGACGGTGTAGAGGTTTCCGGCGGCGAAGCACAAAAGATCGCCATTGCCCGTGCGCTCTACAAGGATGCGCCGTTCATCATTCTCGATGAGCCGACCGCGGCGCTTGACCCCATCGCCGAGGCGGAGATTTACAGTAAGTTCGATGAGATCGCAGGCGATAAGACCGCGATCTATATCTCCCACCGGCTGTCCTCCTGCAAGTTCTGTGACGAGATTGCCGTGTTTCACGAAGGAGAGATCATCCAGCAGGGCAGCCATGACGAATTGCTCGCCGATCGGGGCGGCAAATACTACGCTCTTTGGAACGCACAGGCGCAGTATTATACGGAATAAAACACAGATAGAGCAGTTCTCGCAATTGAGGACTGCTCTTTTGTTCCGGGTAGCTTTAGCGGAGCGACCTAATACAAAAGCGGCCGGCTCTGTCGATCGCTTTTTGTCTATCGAAAACCACTCGCTAGGCGAGTGGTTTTCAGCATACAATAAGAAATGCGTAAGTCCCAAAACATCCGGACTTACGCATTTCTGCTACACGATTTGCCGATGAAGTTTTTGCTCATTCTGTCGTTTCTTACCCGATCTAAAAAAGGCGCACGGCTTTTCTGCAACCGGATTTACGCAGAAACGCCACACGCTGTAAATAGATTGTAGCAGGTTTAACGGGAAAATACAATTTTTTTCTGAAATATCGGCCTCGAATATGAAGAAAGATGCAACAGGCTGCCTTTGAGAGAATAGAATCACTCGATGCACTTTCATTCGTGTTGATATTCCCACACATTTCTGCTACTATTAGCGAGGAGGCACCCTGTCGTATGGAATTTTCCTGTCCTCCCGGAATTATAGAGAATTACAGA
>JABLTO010032680.1_pt1 | contig 56764 bp, 48 predicted proteins | sample 7160091 | NCBI WGS metagenome assembly JABLTO01 (sample SAMN14651225, study PRJNA627086) | human gut metagenome | isolation source: feces | host: Homo sapiens
TTGGCGGCGGCGTAGCGGCGCGCGACGCGCTGCACGTCCTCCTTGGAGACCCAGGCCCTCTCGCACAGCTCGTCGAGGTCCATCCCCGCGACGCGCTCGCATACGGCCTCGAGACCGTAGACCCACTTGTCGCAGAAGTCCTGGTCGTAGAGCTTCTCGTCGCAGATGACCTTGAGCATGGCCATCGCCAGTGCACCGTCACCGCCGGGGCGCACGCGCAGCCAGTCCTCGCCGGCCTTTGCGGCGATCCAGGTGAGTTTCGGGTCGACGACCGCGACCTTCATGCCGCGCTTCATCAGGTCGGTGATCCAGTGGCCGTAGAAGCCGTCGGCGTTTGCGTAGAAGGGCTGGTGGCCCCAGATGATGCAGTACTCGGGCACCACGTAGCGCGGATCGTCGTAGCGCTTTGGCAGGAACTGCGAGCAATCCATGACGCAGGGATCGCCCAGCATGCAAGCCATGGATGCGATGCGCGGCAGGTAGCAGGAGTTACCAGCAAAATAGGGCACGCCCTCGTTGGGCGAACCGCAGGTTGCGTTTACGCGGGTGATTTGATGGATATCACGGCCAGTGCCCTGGCAGCAGGCGATCTTGTCAGCACCATATTCGTCGGCAACCTTCTTGAAGTTCTCGACGATGATGTCGTAAGCCTCGTCCCAGGTGATGCGCTCGAACTTGTCCTTGCCGCGGTCCTCGCGCTTGCGCTTCATCGGGTAGAGCAGCCTGTCCTCGTGATAGACGTAGTCCGGGATGCACAGGCACCTGGAGCACAGGCGGCCCTGGTTGTACGGGTCCTCCGGATCGCCCTCGACCTTGACGAGCTTGCCGTCCTTGATATAGCTCAGGATGCCGCAGACGTTGTGGCAACCAGGTGCCGAACGTGCGGTACCGCGGATGACGGTCATGCCATCCTCTTCCCATTTCCATGGGACCTTTGGAGTCTCTGCTGCAGGCGTCGGCTCGATGCCGACATCAACTTTCTTGAATTGCCTGCTGCCACGGCGATACTTCTTGCCGTTGGTCTCGCTCCAGTGATACTCGACCACATCTGCTTCAGACATGATTCCTCCTTCTCTTCTCTCGCTCGATCCATGTCCAAACTGCGATCCTCGAGGCTTCCTCTCTAGGCCCGCCGTGCAGACGCCAGGGCTTGCATCCTGCGCTGCGGCGATTTCGCATCGACGAAACGGACTCGAGTGCCTGACAAGTTAGGTCACGTGCGCGAGGAGCCTTCGCGTCATGAGCGTTAGTGGCCGAGAATCAGCTAACTGACGTGACGGGATGACGGGCACTCAGTACGTTGGTATGAGGCTCTGAGCGGGGGTGTCGAATGATTGCGGACATCTCGAGCAGACTCGCGAAAAGCGTGATGCGATCTTGCGAGGACTGTCTGAGCGCACGATCTTTGTGCGCGAGTTTCCCTAAAGGGACTAGCTTTGCGTCGCCGCACGCGGCATCACGCTTTTCGCGAGTCGGGTGTGAGAGCAAGTCCGCAATCATTCGACACCCCCTATTTCGAGAAGGCAAGCGAGCGGTCCGGAGGACCTTCATCACGCTTGCCCGGGCGGCTTGATGCCGAGCTTGCCGGCAAGATTCGCCATGTCATCTAGCCCGAGCTCTCTGCATGCGGTGGCGACTCCGGTCGTGGCGCCTGTCACGGCATCGCATTCGCCAGGAGCACCTGGAGTGGGAGGTGGCGCACCGGCACTGCCGTCATCCATCTCCTTGAAGGCGTCTGCCCAGTTGGTGGCATGGCTGACGGCGTCTACCTGTTGCGCTTCCTCATCCACGAAGCAACGCCCGCAGAAGATGCAGACGTTGCAGCGCGTTCCGCGACGATGCTCGTTCATCGCATGTTCTCCTCTCCCCGCTCCTCAACGTGCCCCCGAACCATTCGTAGGCGTCGGGGGCACGGAGTTGACGTACGGTTTGCGCGAGTCCTATCGAACGGGCTTGTCCTCGGCAGGCTCGCCTGGCGCAGTCTTGCCGCCGGGCTTGATGAAGAACGCGAGGATGAGCGCAACGACGGAAAGCGGAATGACCGTTACCCATGCAGTCCCCACCCAGCCAAGACCAGCATCGAGGCATGCACCGTAGACCGGGGCGAGCATCTGACCAAAGCATTGCGTGAACTGCATAACCGCCATGCCAAGCGTCGCCGCCATGGCAGAGCTCGAGAGGATCGTCGGTGCGAGGGGGCGACTTCCGCCACCGCCAAAGGCCGCGGAAAAGCCCATGAGCACGATGAAGAACCAGATGCCCACCATGCTAAACGGCCCCATGACCTCCGGGAAGCCCACGATGAAGGCGATGAAGCTCGTTGCGGCAAACAAGGCTACGAGGATGAACTTCTTGTTAATCGGCAAGCGATCGGACCATGCGCCCGAAAGCGGATTCATGATGAAGCCGATAAGCGTGATGACCGAGGTCATGAATCCCGCCGTGCCCGCGTCAAATCCCATGGAGGAAAGATACGTGGGGTAATACGTGTTCACGACACCGCCCTGGATGAAGTTGAACACCAAGAAGGTCAAACCGAGTATCCAGATGTACTTGTTCTTGAGGTACTTGAAGCAATCGCTCATGCTTCCTTCAACACCGTAATTGGGGATGGTGCTCTTTCCCACCGGCTGACGGTAGAGCGCGATGAACAGCACGAGCGCAATGGCCGTGACGATCACCACGCCATAGAAGACCGACTGCCAGCCCATTGCCTGAGCCATGGCCGGTGCGACGTTAAAGTCAATCGTGATGGCCATGGGCACCCAGGTGCACCATACGCCCAGGGCAAGGCCACGGGTCTTTTCCGGGAACCAGAGCGATATGATTGTCGGCGAGGCCACGCCAATGAGGCCCAGTCCAACACCCTCGATAAAACGGCCAAGGTAGAGAAGGATCATCGATCCAGTGGCCACCTCCACCAATCCTCCGACGATGATGCAGCTCATCGCCAGAATGCAGGTTGCCTTGAGACCAATCTTGCGGCAGATGAACGCGGCCGGAAACGCGAGAATCGCGCCAATAATCGCAAGGCAGGTCATCAGCATGCCAAACGAAGCGTAATTCAGGCCGTAGACGCTGATGATTTCTCCGGCAATCGACGTGACCTTGAATTGCCCCAGAGGGGCCGTGATGCTCGCAAAGTACGTGATCGCGAGAATCACCCACGCATATCGTGGTGTTTTGATTACTTCTTCGGGGGATGTGCCGTGTTCGGCCACTTCGACTCTTTGGCTCATGACAAGCCCTCCTCTCCTTTGCCGACGATGCTCCGTCAGCTACGGCTCCTGGGTAGAGCCTATGAAAGAAGAGGGTGCAGCCCTCATGTCGTCTGCCCCAAATCGGACGCATTTGGCGCGCAAACACACGGTCTCGCTCATGTAATTGGTATGAGAGGGCACCCTGACCAGGCAAATGAGACAGTTGCTCAGAGACACTGTCTCATTAAGACAAACTCGCCCCGGCGGCTTTCGTCTTGCTATGCAATCTTGGGAGCCCGCGAGAGGAAGAAGCGGCAGTTGTGGCAGTTCTCCTTGCGAGCCACGCTGAAGTCGACGTCATAGGCATCGAGCATTTCCATGGCGCTGGCGCGCTCGTACCAGGAGCAATCGCATATGGTGTTGATGCAGTCGCGCGGGCAGACGCCCGTGGCATCATGCGGGCAGTCCTTCGACATCGCCCCGTGGCAACCTCTGTCTTCCCAGCAGCGCATCTCTCACCTCAAAAACCAAGCACAGTCATGACCAAGCAGCCTATCGTCAGCACGAAGACTACCACGATGAGCACCCAGATGAGCACGGTGAGCAGTCGGCGGTTGGTGTACGCGCGCATGACATGACGGTCGGAGAGGATGAGCACCATGAAGATGAGCAGCACCGGCAGCAGCACGCCGCTGACGAACTGCGCGACAAGCATGATGCTGATGAGACTGACGTCGGGAATGAGCGTCACCACGACGCCAATGACGATCATGGCGGTATAGATTCCCCGGAATGCGGGGGCATCATTCCAACCCCGATCCACGCCGCGCTCCCAGCCAAATGCCTCGCAGATGGCACTCGAGGCCACGAGCGGAACGACGCAGGCGGCAAGGAAACTGGCGGCAACGAGACCAACACCGAAGAGGATCGTGGCGTATTGCCCGGCAATGGGCGTGAGTGCCGTTGCGGCTGCGGCGGCGCTATCCACGGTGACCCCCTGCGGATACAGGACGGTGCCCGTCGTGATGATGATGAAGCCCGCGACCGCACATGCGACGATTGCGCCGCCAATGGCATCGACGCGCTCGAGCGGGAGCTCGTCTGGCGTGACGCCCTTATCCACGACGTTGTTCTGCGTCAGGAAGATCATCCAGGGAGCGATGGTGGTGCCCACGGTGGCAATCACCAAGCTGATGAAGCTCGGGTTATTCTCGAAATGGGGAATCACGAGAGACAGGCCAACCTCGCCCCAATTGGGTTGCGCGAGAAACGCCGCGACGATATACGTCACGAACACGCAGCTAATGGCAAGGAACACCTTCTCGACACGCTTGTAGCTGCCACCCATGACGAGCAGCCACACGACGACGCCGGCAATGGGAACCGCAATGTACTTGCTCACGCCGAAGAGCTCCATGCCAGCGGCGATACCGGCAAACTCCGAGAGCGTGGCGGCGCCGCTCTCGATGAGCACGGCAATCATGGCGAGCGCGGTCAGGCGCACGCCAAACTGCTCGCGAATGAGCGACGCGAAGCCCTTGCCCGTCACCGCACCCATGCGCGAGGCGCCCTCCTGCACGATGGCGAGCATCACCATCATGATGGGGATAATCCATAAGGTCCCGTAGCCGAACTTGGCACCGATGGTCGAATACGTCGAGATACCGCCAGCATCGTTGCCCGCCATTGCGGCGACAACGCCAGGGCCAAGCGCCGCGAGCACGATGAGGACGCGGTTCTTCTTGCGTGGGGCCGGCTGGCCCTGCTGCAATCCCTCGCGTTCTGTCAGCTTCTCGTTCGTCACGGCATCGCCCTCTAGCTATTGAGCATGAAGATGAGCACACCGATAACGATGAGCAGCGCGACGATGATGCCGATGACCCAGGGGCTCGAGATGGAACGCTGCTGCAGATCCTCCTCGTGCTCCTCCTCCAAAACGTCCATGGCATCATCGACGGTGACGACGCCGAGCATGACGCCTTGCTCGTCGACGACGGGAATGGCGAGCAAGTCGTACTTGGCGATGGTCTGTGCGCACTCCTCCTGGTCGAGGTCGGGATGCACGGTAATGAGCTCCTTTGTGCTGAGCTCGTCAAGTGACATCTCGGGCTTGGCGATGACGAGCGTTCGCAGGCTCAGCACGCCGGTGAGCACATCGTTGTCGGACACGAGGTAGAGGTAGTGGATGCTCTCCTGGTTCTCGTCCATCTCTCGTATGGCCTCGATGGCATCCGAGACGGTCAGGTCATCGTTCACGGTGAGGAAGTCGGTGGTCATGATGCCGCCGGCCGTCTCCTCCTTATAGCCGAGCAACGACCGCACCGAGGCTGACTCCTCGACGCCCATGAGGCGCAGGAGCTTCTCGGCCTTATCGTAAGGCAGGTCGCCGATGATGTCAGCGGCATCATCGGGATCCATCTCGTTGAGGACGGCGGCGCCGCGGCTCGTGGTCATGTCCTCGATAACATCGGCCTGGAACTCGTCCTCGAGCTCGGCGACCGCATCGGCTGCCTGGCCGGCATCGAGCTTGTCGAAGACAGCCTGGCGATGTTGCGGCTCGAGCTGCTCGATGATGTCGGCGACGTCGGCCGGATGCATGTCATGCAGGCGCTTGTGACTCACGGAGAGCTTGATCTGCGACATATCACGCTCGATGAGCTCCATGTAGTTCCACGCGATGAGACGCTCCTTGAGCGGATGCCCAAAAGCCGTCGCGATGGCGTTGACAGCCTTCTCGAGATGCGGCGAGATGCCGAAGAGCAGGCCACGGATGCCCGTCTCGGCGCCGAGCAGACGCAGACCCGCCGGGCTATCGGAAAGCTTGAGGTCGTTGACGCGCACGACCTTCATGCCCTGCGTGTCGACAATCTGCTTGTCGAGCAAATCGCGCGCGAGCAGCACCTCATCGGGCTGCAGGTACGAAAAGCGAATATCCGATGACGGCACGTTGAGGCGCACGCAGCTACCATCATAGGACTCGACGTACTTGCGCCACGAAATCATAAAGGGAGTCTTGCGCGGGCCGATGAAGGCCAGCGAGGTGACACGCGGGAAGACCTCGCCGGTGGCGATGGCCAAGTCACTGATGACGCCGATTTGTTCGCCGTCCTTATCGAAGACGGGCTGCTTGAGAATCTGACGCAGGTAGATCATGCAGGTGGACTCCTCTATTCATACCTGTGCGCCGCGCAAAAAGGCTATGCGGGCATGACCCGCGCGATGCTGTTATGCGTGGCGAAACGACGGCCCCACCGGGCCGCCAAGAGGAGGTCCGGAAAGGCTAACTACTGTGAGGTCGGGGTTTCACAGAGTTCCTTTCTTCTGGACAACAAAAAAGCGTCTGGCGGAGAGCTGGGGATTCGAACCCCAGATAGGGCTATCTAACCCTATACTCGCTTAGCAGGCGAGCGCCTTCAGCCAACTCGGCCAGCTCTCCGTGCCAATTCGACGCAAATCGGAATGATAGCACAAACGCCACAGGGTGATACACGCCGCATTCGGACTAGTCGAGCGGATTGCCCGGATGAGCGGCTGCCTGCATGCGAACCCATGCAACGCGCTTGGCATCTGGGTCATCAAGGCAGGCGGCAAATCCGGGCACGGCAACCAGCCGATAGCCTGTGACGTGCGCGGGAACATCTGCGGCAAAGGCCTGCTCATCTAGATCGAAAGCCCCGCGTAAGGTGTCAATCGAAGCGTCATCGATTGCGATAAGCGACCAGGGGTCGGCCTCGAAGACGAAGCGTTTGAGATCGCCGACCTCCGAGAGCTGCACGATGGCACAGCCATCTGCATAGCCGAGCGCCTGCGCGGCGGATTGCAGGGCAGAAGCCACCCGCACGTCGAGAGGCGCATTCGCGAGCACGACGAGCGTGGTGTCTTGAGCCTGCGTCATGGAAAGTTTAGACAGCGGTGACCGTTACGCCCGTGTCGGCGTCATCACGCTCGATGGCATCTTGGGCCTCGGTGAGCATCTCGCGCACGTTGTCGAGCTCCATCTGGATCTTCTGGAGCTGCATGGCAGTGCGCTCCATCTGCCCATCGGATGCGAGATGGTACATGCGATGCGTCCAGCGCCTTGTCAGGGCAACCGTCTCGTCAATTTGATTGACCGTATCCTTGAGCTGCTGGGTGTTTACGCCATTTGCGCACATGATTAACCTCCAGTTGGAATTCACACGCATTGCGAAATCATAGCACGTTAAGTCAGCGCCGTAAGTGTAATGAAAATGGAACAGACCAGACAAAGCCCGCCGGGGCACTTTTGTCTGGTTATCGGATGTTGACACAATCGCCTGCGGTGGTATTATGTTCAGGCTTCATCGGGGCATTACCTCAGCTGGATAGAGGGACTGACTACGAATCAGTACGTCAGGGGTTCGAATCCCTTATGCCCCACCATAAAGAATCGGGCCGGCATCACGCCGGCCCGTTTTGTTTTGCCTGACGAAACGGGGTGGTCACTCAGGGAGCGGCCACCCCGTTCTCGCTTCTGCTTAGAGCAGGCCCGTCGTGATCTTCTCGATGACGGGGCGCTTATCCCTGTCAATCATTCCATTGCCAGAATCGTCACCAGGCTTGCCAATCTCGTCGCAGATCTTGTCCACGATCTCGATACCGTCGATGACATGACCAAACGCGGCATAGTGACCGTCCAGATCGGTCACATCCTTGTGGCAGATGAAGAACTGCGAGCTGCCGGAGTTGGGATCGGTAGAGCGGGCCATCGAAATCGCGCCCCTCGTGTGCGAGACGGGATTATCGAAGCCGTTGTCGGCGAACTCGCCATAGATATTCTCGCCGCTACCGCCGCTGCCTGTGCCCAGCGGATCGCCGCCCTGCATCATGAAGTCCTTGATGATGCGATGGAAACCAAGCCCGTTGTAGAAGCCCTTATTGGCAAGTTTCACGAAGTTATCGACTGTCTTGGGAGCAGCAGTGGCATCGAGGGAGACCGTAATGGTGCCCAGGTCCTTCATCTCGATATCGGCGTAATACTCCGTGCCATACCAGCTCTCGCCTTCGTACTTCCATCCCTTGCTTACCAGAATGTCTCGCTCGCCAGCATCCTTGGTGTAGTGGTGGTTGTTCGCAAACTCGTTGGGATTGTAGAGGCGATACAGCACGACGTGCTTCGTGGCGTTGGAGCGCCAGCGCTCGCCCTCGTCAACCCAACCCAAAGCGACCAGGCTGTCACGCTCGACGGTGCTCATCGTGTAGTGATGCTCGCCGGCGTTGGGATTATAGACGCGATATACCGGCTCGCCCTCGGTGGGGGCAACCCAGCCCCTGCCCTCGTCATCCCAGCCGTTATTCACGCAATTGTCGCGCTCGACCTCGCTCGACGTGTAGAAGTGCTCGCCGGAGTTGGGGTTGTACAGGCGGAACATGACCTCGGCGCCCGTCTTGCCGTTAGCCGCGTAGGCCTGCTGGACAGGCTGTGCAGCCAGCGTGACCGCCAAGGCAATCGCGCATGCGCAGAACACGGCAAGCAGCGCCCTCGCGACTCTCCAATGTGTTGACTTCGAAATCTCCATGAATTCCTCCTTCGTGCGCTAGGCGCCATCTTTCCAGGACGCGCTTTAGCGCCCCTCGATTCCATACCAACCTATGCCCTCGTCGTTCCAACCAATGCTAACAAGATGGTTGTGCTCGACCTCGCTGGACGTGTAGTTGTGATTGTTCGCGTATTCGTTGGGATTGTACTCACGCATGAGCGGCGTATATCCACCCGAATACCACCTCACGCCTTCGTCAATCCAACCCAGACTCGTGAGGTTCTCCTTCTCGACGGTGCTCATCGTGTAGTGATGCTCACCGGGCAGGTTGGGATTGTAGAGACGGTAGACCGGCTGGCCCTCGGACGGGGCAATCCAGCCGATGCCCTCGTTGTTCCATCCGTTGACCACGCAATTGTCGCGCTCGACCTCGCTCGACGTGTAGAAGTGCTCGCCGGAGTTGGGGTTGTACAGGCGGAACATCGTGATGCGCTCGCCCTGGGGCTCCGTCGGCCTGGGCTTCTCGGGGTCATCGGGAATGTACCTGCTGTAGCTATCAGCCGCGTTGTTGCGATCGGCGGCGATCTGCGCGGCCGTGAAGGTCTTGTCCAGGGCCTGCGAGTGCCATTCGCCCTCGGGCAACGTCGTGAGCACCTCGTTTCTCGCGCCCTTGAAGCTAAAGCCGGTGCCAAGCTTCACCTCGGCAAGGTCGTCGCAGCCGCCGAACATCTTGTAGGGTCCGAGCTCCATCCTCGTCACCTTGGAGGTATCGAAGCTCGAGAGGTCCAGCGAGCGAAGCGCCTTGCAGCCGTAGAACATGCCCTCCATGCTGATGACATCGGAGGTGTCGAATTTCGAGACATCGAGCGAGCCGATGGAGGAGCAGCCGGAGAACATGTTGCCCATGACCGCGACGCGCGAGGTATCGAAGTTCGAAACGTTCAGGGATCCGAGCGAGGCGCACCCGGAGAACATGCTGTCCATGTGCGTCACGCGCGAGGTATCGAACCTGGAGACGTCGAGAGACGACAGGCGCGGACAACTCGCGAACATGCCCGTCATGACCTCGACTTTTGAGGTGTCGAAGCCCGATACGTTCAGCGTGCTTAGCTCCGTACACGACTCGAACATGGCCTGCATCTTGGCGACCTTCGACGTGTTGAACCCGGAGACGTCAAGCGAGGTGAGGGCCGAGCAGCCCTTGAACATCATGGTCATGTCCTCGACATTGGCCGTGGAAAGCCTTGTCGCGTCAATGGATGCGAGACGGGTGCACCCAAGGAACATGCTCTCCATGTTGGTAGTGCGGGTGGTATCCAGGCCAGCAAGGTCGATGGACGTGATGAACGCACAATCAGCGAACATGCCGCTCAGATTCTCGTTTGCCTTGACACCGGGCTTAATGACCACGGCCTTGATGGCGCTGCGATGGGCAAGCCACGGAGCGCTGTTGTCGGTATGGTACTCGAGATTGGCGAGCGTTCCGCTTGAGCCGTTGGCAGGGGCGATGGTGAGGGTGCCTGCGCCATCGATCGTCCACGTGCACTCGTTGCTCGCACCGCTTGCCGGATTGTCCGCATGGGCGGAGAGCGCCGTGACGGGCACGAGGGCCAGCGCCAAGGCCAGCGCACAAAGGGCCGCGATAACACCTTTCAGCGGCATGACTTGCGTCTTGATGTTCATGCTCTATCCTCCTTGAATCTTGGGCTACTCAATGCCGTACCAGCCGATGCCCTCGTCGTTCCAGCCAGCGGCGAGCACGTTGTCCCGCTCGTATTCGCTGGTCGTGTAGTTATGGTTGTTGGCGTAGGCATTGGGGTTGTACTGACGATAGAGCGGCGTGCGTCCACCGGAATACCAGCCGATGCCCTCGTCGTTCCAGCCGACGCTGATGAGATGGTCGCGCTCGTAGGCCGACAGCGTGTAGTGATGCTCGCCGGCATAGGAGTTGTAGAGGCGATAGACCGGTTCACCATCGGAAGGCGCGATCCAGCCAACATCCTCGTTGTTCCAACCGATGTCGATGAGATAGGCGCGCTCGTACTCGCTCGCGGTGTAAAAATGCTCACCGCTATTGGGATTGTAAAGGCGGTACATGACGACAGGCGTGCCGATGGGGTCCGAGGGCTGCGGGTCGCCCGGATTAGTGGCCGAAGCCGGCACGATCTTGAACGTGGTCGTCAGCGTACCCGTGTAGGTCCCGATACCGGTAACCTTGACCGTGGCGGTCCCCTCGTTGACGTTGTTGCTGTAGGCAACCTCGTAATCCCTGTCCTGGGTGAGCAGGCGGTCATAGTATTTGACGCTCGGCTTGGGCGTGATCTCGGAGCCGGTGTACTCGTATTCGGTCTGGGGCAGCGTGACCGAGGTGATCTCGTCGCTCAGGCCAAAGAAGCTCACCTTGTAGCTCACGGGATTGGGAATGCCCGTGACGGAAACCTGGTAGAAGTCGTTTTCGCCACTGCCGACGCCAACGGAAAGGCCCTTGGGACGAAAGATGATGCAACCCTTCTGTCCATAGTTGTCTTTGTTGACGTAAAAGTCGCCATCGGCGCTGCCCTGAGAGAGGTTCCAGGTCTTCATGTCGGAGTTGCGCGTGACCGTGACCTTCACCCTCGATGCATCAAGATCGGCTCCCGTGGAAAGTGACCAGGCGCTATCGGAAGCGAAGAGCTCCATGGGGGTGTTCTCCGCGGGCCAGGCGACGTTCTTCTGCGAGGCACGCGTATTGCTGTTGTCAATCGAGTACATGGCGCCCCAGCCCCTGAAGCCACCCTTGCCACCGGAATCCGCCACGGCACCAAAGCCGGTCTTTCCCATGTAGGGATTCAGCACCCAGCGACGATGGCCAAGAACCGAGATGTTGTGCTCGTCGGAGTCATCGAGCCAGGAAAGGATGGCCGCATTGATGCTGCCGGTTCCGGACGAGGCATACAGGTTGCTTGCCTGAGCGCCCGCAAGGCCCTTCTCGTACATGTCACTCGTCATCCCCTCGGGGCGAGCGGGGGTATGAGTGAGCTGGCCGTTTGCGGCATCGACGAGTGCGGCCGCTTGGGCGAGCTGCGTGTACTCGTCATCAAGGGTGACGTTGGCATCGAGGCCCGCGACGAAGCGAACGAAGTTGAGCGTGGCGAGCGACTGTTCGAGGGATGTCTTGCTCATGGCACCCACAGCATAGGGGCTCGTCGCGTTGGGGACCGCCGAAAAGCTCAGGCCCTGGTTCAGATTGATGTTGTGCTCGCGGTAGTAGTTCTTGATTTCCCGCTCGCTATGGTAGGTGACGTCAAGCTTGCCATCTGCCTGGGCGACGAGAGCGGAGTCCTCCGCAGCCGCCTCCTGTTGCGTCGGTGCTGCAAAAGCGGCAACGGGCATGAGGCTTGCGACAAAGGCAAGCGCGCAGAGGCAGGCTATGATCTTTTTCGAGAACGAAGTCTTTGGTTGTGCGAACATCTCAGGTTCCTTTCAAGCCGGCACGGGGAGCCTGTTGCGATTCTTTGGAGCATTGTACGGACTGCCGCGGCCCTCTCCAAGCTAACTCGCCGAAATGACAAGTAAATCGGGGTGCGGTACGCAATCGTTTCCGGCACTTCACAAGCCCTCGACAATTGGCGCTGCTGCGATTTCTACTTGACCCCGTACCAGCCGAAGTCCTCGTACTGCCAGCCGATGGAGACGAGGTGGTCTCGCTCGACCTCGCTCGTGGTGTAGTGGTGGCTTCCGGAGTTGTTGGTGGGGGCGCTCGGGTCGACGTTGGGGTTGAACAGGCGGTGAAGCCCGACGCCCTGCGCGTCGTCGGAGTACCAGCCTATCCCCTCGTCGGACCAGCCCACGGACATGAGGTGGTCGCGCTCGACGACGGAGGTGGTGTAGTGGTGGTCGGTGCCCGAGTACAGGCGGTAGACCGGCGTCGCAGAGGTCACCGGGGCGGTCCAGGCCTCGCCCTCGTAGCGCCATCCCGCGGCCACGATGGATTCCACCTCGGCGTAGTGCGCCGTGTAGAAGTGCTCGCCGCTATTGGGGTTGTAGGCGCGGTACATCACCTGGGTGGCCACGGGGTTCGAGGGATCGTTTGATGCTTCGGGGACGATCTCGAACTCGGCCTCCAACGTGCCGGTAAAGTTCTTGCATCCGGTTATGACCAGGTGTTTCGTGCCGACGCTGGTGCAGTCATTAGGATACGAGACGGTGTAGTCGGTCCACTCCTTGAGCACTTTGCCAGCACCCATCACGGTTAGCTTGGGCTCCTGCCAATAGCCAGTGTAGGTAAGGCGCGTCTCGCTCAGACTCACGGAGCTGAGCTGGGCGGGAGTGATGGTGTAGGCGACGGGTTTGGTGCCCGAATAGTTGCCCTCTCCGTACACGTGCAGCACCTTGGTTCCGACATTGACGTTATCTGTCACGGGATAGACATAGTAGTCCGGGCCGTCCTGGAGTGTCTTGCCGCCAAGATTCACGGTCACAGCCGGTGTTTTCTCCGTGCCATCATAGGTGTACTGCGCCGGATTCGCCGTCACGCTTGCATCGGTAATCGAGGCGCGCTCGATCGTGAAGTAGGCGTACTTGCGCCCCGTATAGCTTCCCATGCCCTCGATGATCACGGTCGCCCTCTCGGTAGCGTCAACGTTGCTTGCGTAGCTGAGCGAATAATCGACGCCCTTGACAAGGCGCTTGCCATCGAGCGTCACGGCAGGGTCCGGCTTTATCTCGGCGCCCGTATAGGTAACGCTTGGAATGGGAGCGACGACCGCATTGCTCAACGATGACGTATCCTGACTGGCCGCTGCCTGCGGAGCCGCAGCAAAAACGGCTGCTGCAGCGGTCGTATTCGCCCGCCAACGGGCGTAGAGGGTGATGGTGCTTCCGCCGAGCCCGAGGTTGCTCACCTGCTGGCCATCGGAAAAGCGTTTGGCACCACCTTGCTCGGTCGCCCAGCCATCGAACGTATACCCGCTGCGGCTGTAGAGATTGCGGGGCAGGCTATAGGTAGTGTCGCGGTAGTAGGAAATCGGCGACATGGTACCCGACCCGCCGTTGGCATCGAACTGCACGCGATACGTAGGCTTCTCGTCAGGATCGGTGACCTTGAGCTTCCAGCCGGCAAAGAGCTTCACGTCACTATTGACCAGTGTCGAAGACGTGTATTGGTTGCCTCCATGGGGCGAGGTAAACCAGCCGGTGAAATCGTAGCCATCACGAGTCACCATCGGCCCATCGCCAAGGGCGCTTCCCTTCTTCACGGAACGCTGTACCGCACCGGTCATGGTTCCGCCGTTGCCGTCAAAGGTGACGACATATATCGTCGCGGAATCGTCGGAGTCGGTGCCCGAATCTCCCGAGCCACCGGTGTTGTTGGAGTCGCCGTTGGAGTTACCGGAATTGTTTGAGCCGTTGGAGCCGTTGCCAGAGTTACCGGAACCGTTCCCGGTATCCCCAGAGCCGGGGCCCACGCCGTACCAGCCGATGCCCTCGTCCTGCCAGCCGAGGGAGAGAAGCGTCTGGAACTCGCCCCAATCCGTCGTGTAATGGTGGTTGTTGGCGTAGGCGTTGGGATTGTAGGCGCGGTAGAGAGGCACGGCCTTATCGGGATCGGAGAGCCAGCCTCCCTCCTCCCAGGTCCAACCCGCCTCCACGAGCATGTCGCGCTCATCGGGCGAGGTGGTGTAATGATGCTCGCCAGCGAAGGGGTTGTAGAGGCGATAGACCTGGATGCCCCGAATGGGAGCCGTCCAGCCGATGCCCTCGTCATCCCAGCCCGCGGCGATGACACTATCGCGCTCGACGGTCGAGGATGTGTAGAAATGCTCGCCGGAGTTGGGATTGTAGAGACGGTACATGGCCTCCGTCTGATCGTCCGATACCTGAGTGACAAGCGACGCGTTGGCATCAGACTGAGCCACGGGCGCGGCAAACGCCGCCGCGGGCAACATGGCGAGCGCCAGCGCTGCGCTAAAGAAGATAGACAGTGCCTTTCTCATGGAGTGCTTCCTTTCGCTTCGCAATAGCTGTCATCTCGACTGGAGCGGCCGCGAGACCGCGGCTCATTGTCATTCCGACCGGAGGGGCCGCAAGGCCCCGAAGTGGAGGAATCTCGCCATTTCGCTCGAAATGACAAGGGGAGTGCTCGAAATGACGGGATCATCAAACGCCATACCAACCGATGCCTTCGTCAACCCAACCCAAATAGATCAGCCGTTGAAACTCGCCTGGATCGGCGGTGTAGTGATGGTTATTCGAGTAGGCATTGGGGTTGTAGGCACGGTATAGCGGGACGGCTTGATCGGAGTCGGAAAACCAGCCGCCTTCCTCCCAGACCCAGCCCACGGAAACCAGCATGTCGCGCTCCTCGACGGAGATGGTGTAATGATGCTCGCCCGCATAGGGGTTGTAGAGACGATAGACCTGGATACCATCATCAGGCGCGTTCCAACCAACGCCCTCGTCAATCCAACCGGCCGCGACCACGGCGGAGCGCTCCACATCGCTCGAGGTGTAGAAATGCTCGCCGGAGTTGGGATTGTAGAGACGGTACATGGTCTGAGGCTGCGCGGCGGGCGCATCGGGCTCCTCAGGTACATCGGGATCCTGCACTTCTGGCTGGTCAGGAGCATCTGGCTCCGATGGGGAGTCCGGCGCCGACGGCTCTTGCGGTGCGTCGGCAGCTATAATCTCGTAGGTAGCCCTCACCGTGCCGCCATAGTTGCCAAGACCACTTACCTCGATGACCTTGGTGCCCACACTCGTCATATCTTCATTGAGCCAGGATATCCGATAGTCACCCTCGCCTAGAACCTTGTTTCCGGACTTCACGGTCACGACAGGCTTCTTTTCCGTGCCATCGTAGGTGAACTGGGTGTAGTTCGGCATTGCCGAGGTAATCGGCGCAGGGCCAATCTCGAAATAGGCGGTCTTCGAGCCAGCGTAATCGCCAATACCCGTCAGGATGATTCTCGCATCGCTTCCCGCATTGACGTTATTCGCATAACTGAGCGTATAGTCGGTGCCCGCGACAAGACACTTGCCACCAAGAGTGACCGTGGGATCAGGCTTGATCCTGTATCCCGTATAGGTCACGCTCGGAATGCCCGACACGACCGCATCGCCCAACGAGGACTTCACGCTCCATTCGTACGAGACGCTCCTTCCGGACGGAAGCGTGGCGGTGATAGTGGCGTTGCCGGCTAATTTGGCAGTAACGGTACCATTTTGATCGACAGCGCAAACGTCCGGGTTCGAGCTCGTCCAGACGGCGTTGCCGGCATCGATGACGCAGTTGAAGCGGGTGCGGCCATCGTTGTTTATGCAATAGCGCATGTCGAAGGTCTCACCCGGAGCCAGCGAGGGTTTCAACTGGGGGTCGAGATCCGCATTAAGTGCCTGGTTGGTGCCGCAACAATCATAGTCAACCGATATTTGGCGCGTCACATCGACCTTGCCGCTCTTGACGCTGCCCGTCGCCTCCGCAGAATCGAATGACTGCTGCCAGTAGAACACACCGCCCTGGTAGAAGCAGCCAATGCCAGTAGACTTGTAATCGGGGCTGATGATATTCTCGTAAGAGATCGAAACCCAACGGTCACTCGTGTCCTCCGTAATCAGAACGCCACTGGGCAGACGATAATTTCCGGCAGCGATGGCGTCCTCCAGCTTGATGCCCTGGTCTTCCCACCGGTAAACCTGACGCGCGTCATAAAGCCAGGTCTGCATGACCGCAGCCGCGCTCTTCTGACCCGCTGCGACACTTTCGCCTCGAAAATAGTCTTCGGAATCGTCTCTGACGGGAAAGGCGGTGGACCATTCGCTGCCGTCTGGTCGTTTGTTGAATTCGTAAGACTCGCTGTGCTCGTCATAGCCGTAGTACACCGAAACCTCGGCGGCACGCAGCATGGCGGTCTCCATCAGCTCCGCATCGAATTGGAGAGGCGCGAGGTCGAGGTCGGCGCGCTCCTTGTTGACAAAGGCAAGGGCCTCGTGGGCCATGTCGTAATGCTCGGTGCCGCTGATGGTCAGGGTATCCTGGTTTGCCGCTGCTTGCGGAGTCGTGGCGAAAGCGGCTGCCATGGGGACAAGCGTCGCCACCAGTGCAATTGCCAGCGCCATGCTCGCGAATCTCTTCATCATCGCGCTCGTCCTTTCCGTGGGCGGGTACGCGTCAGCTAGGTGCGTCCATGATACGACCTCGCTGCCCGGTTTGGGCTGTGCAGACCTAGGCGAGGATTGCATGCGGCCGATTTGGTGCCGCGTAGACCCAGGCGGCGGGTGACGAGACGAGAACGCATGATTGTGGCGCATCCGGGCGCCAACGATGACGAGAATCTACGGCTGTGGCTCCGAAATGTGCCCCAGGCGAAAGGTTTCGTCAGAATCTGACGAGAGTGTGCGGTTGTGGCACAAAGCACGTGCCACAACCGCAATTTTCTGTCAGAAAACCAGATGGCCAGGTCACGTGCAAACGATGCATCAGTGGGACAAATGACCTGTCCATTTGTCCCACTTGCGCTGTCGATTAGCTCACGCCATACCAGCCGATGTCCTCACCCTGCCAGCCTATCGAGACCAGATGCTCGTGTTCCTCGAGACTGGTCGTGTAGTTGTGCGAGCCGGAGTTGTTGAAAGGCGCCGTCGGATCGACGTTGGGATTGAACTGACGGTACAGCGGCACGCGCTTCTGGTCGTCCGAGTACCACGCGATGCCCTCGGCGTTCTCGCCCTCGAGCGTCCAGCCGACATCGATGAGATGGTCACGCTCGACGATGCTCATGGTGTAGTGGTGGTCGGTGCCCGAGTACAGGCGGTAGACCGGCGTGTCCGACTCGCTGGGAGCGGTCCAGCCGATTCCCTCATCGTTCCAGCCGGCCGCAACGGTCGCGTCACGCTCGACAGTCGAGGCGGTGTAGAAGTGCTCGCCGGAGTTGGGATTGTAGAGGCGATACATCACCTGAGTAGACTCGGGTTTGGCCTCGACAACGGTCCATTCATGCGAGAGGGAGCGGCCCGAAGGCAGGGTCCCGGTGACCGTCGCCTTGCCCACGGCACGAGCCGTAACAACGCCGGCAGGATCGATGGTGCAGACGTTCGTGTCCGAACTCGTCCAAGTAACGCAGCTCGGATCGAGCGTGACGTAGTTGTAGTGCCAACGGTCATTGGTCACGTCATAGTGCATCTCGAAAGTCTCACCTACCTCGAGCGTCTTGCCCGAGAGGTCCTCGTTCTTGTTAAAGCCCTGATCCGTACCGCAGACATCGTAGTCGATGTTGATCCTATGCGACTTCTCGACAGTGCCTCCCGTCGTGATCCGAGCCGGCTCTTCACCGCTTAGCGCTTGCTCCCAATAGCAGATGCCCTGCGTGAAGCACCCGATGCCGATGGACTTGAAATCGGGATTGATGAGGTTGAGGTAATGGCCGACCTTGGTGTAGTCGCGCTCGCCCTCTTCGTATAGCTTGCGCTCGTTGTAGAACCAGCCCTCCATGACATCTGCTGCACTGTCATATCCGATGGCGATGTTCTCTCCCCTAGCCACGAAGTCGGATGGCGGGAAGGCGGTGAAGCAGTCCGTGCCGTCCGGACGATTGTGGCTGTAGAGCACGGAGAGCTCGGCCGCACGCTGCATGGCGGTTTCGGTCAGCTCGACGTCGAGCTGCAAGGGGTCGAGTCCCAGCGCCGTGCGCTCCTTGTTGACGATGTCGAGAACCTCGTGCGCTTTGTCGTAGTCCTCCGTGCCGGTCACGGTCACGATCTCGTGAGAGGCGCTGGCGTTATCGGCGGCCTGGGCCTGCGGCACCGTGCCCATCCACGCCATGGCTGGCATGAAGGTGACGGCCAACGCGAGGGCCAGGGCCGTGGTCGCAAATCGTTTGGTCAGTGCTTTCGCGTTCATGGGTTTCCTTTCCGCCGCTATCCGATGCCGTACCAGGCGGTTCCCTCATCCTGCCAACCCTTGCTGAGCAGGATATCGCGTTCGCCAGCTTCCTTGGTGTAGTGATGGTTGTTCGCGTACTCGTTGGGATTGTAGACGCGGTACAAGGCAACGCGCTGGGCCGAATCGGATCGCCAGCCGATGCCCTCGTCGTTCCAACCGGCGGCGATGAGGCTGTCACGCTCCACAGTGGAAAGCGTGTAGTGATGCTCGCCGGCATTGGAGTTGTAGAGGCGGTAGACCGCTTCGCCCGCCTTGGGTGCCGTCCAACCCGTACCCTCGTCGTTCCAACCCACGCTAATCAGGTGGTCACGCTCGACGGTGCTCGACGTGTAGAAGTGCTCACCGCTATTGGGATTGTAGAGGCGGAACATCACCTCGTAGGTATCTGGGTCGGCAATGGGGGTCGTCACCTTGGTGTAGCTGTCGGTCGTATCATTGCGCTGCGCGGCAAGGTCGGCCGCCGTAAAGGTATAACCGAGCGCAGCGGACAGCCAGTTACCGCCGGGAAGCTCGGTCAGCACCTCTTCCTTGGCGCCCTTGAAGCTGAAACTCGAGCCGAGCCTTACCTCCTTGAGCATCGTGCAATACTCGAACATGCCGCTCATATTTGTCGCACGCCAGGTGTTGAAGCTCGAGAGGTCGAGCGTGGTAAGCGAGGAACATCCGGCGAACATGCCGCTCATGGACGAGACGTTGGCGGTGTTGAAGCCAGCGAGGTTGAGTGATTCGAGCACGCGGCAGCTGTTGAACATGGAGTCCATGGCCTCCACGCGAACGGTGTTGAGGCCCGTCAGGTCGAGCTGCTTGAGCGCCGTGCAGGAGTAGAACATGTTGGCCATGGACGTGGCATTGGTGCTATCGAGACCGGAAAGGTCCACGGAAGCGAGGTTGGGGCAACGCGAGAAGATGCCGACGAGGCCGCCATTCGCCCTGACGCCAGACTTGATGACGACCGATTTGATCGCATCGCGGTGGGCGAGCCAGGGGGCATCGTCGCGCGTATAGTCATCGAGCGTGCCGCTGGCACCATCTGCGGGCGCGATGACGAGCGCACCAGCAGCGTCAATCGTCCAGGAACAGGTGTTGCTCGTGCCGCTTGCGATATCCGCCGCCCGTGCCGGACTGGCCAGGGCGACAGCCGGCACGAGGGCCAGGGCCAGCACAAGGGCCAGGGCCGTGGTCGCGAGTCGTCTGGGCAATGCTTGCACGTTCATCGCTTTCCTCTCTTCTCACCTGCTGTAGCAGGAGATTTCTCGACTTCGCTCACTTCGTTCGCTCCGCTCGAAATGACAGTGGACGTTCCTTACTTCCCGAGGCCGTACCAGCCGACTTGCTCATCTCGCCAGCCGATGCCCAGCAAGATATCACGCTCGCCGGCCTCTGTCGTGTAGTGGTGGTTATTGGCGTAGGCATTGGGGTTGTAGAGGCGGTACAGCGGAGTCTTGCCGCCGGTCTGCCAACCGATGCCCTCGTCGTTCCAACCTGCAGCCACGAGCGCATCGCGCTCGCCAGCGCTCGGCGTGTAATGATGCTCGCCGGCATAGGGATTGTAGAGACGGTAGACCGGCTCGCCTACGGTGGGGGCCGTCCAGCCCGTGCCCTCGTCGTTCCAGCCGACGTCGATGAGGTGCCAGCGCTCCTCATCGCTTGCGGTGTAGAAGTGCTCGCCGCTATTGGGATTGTAGAGGCGATACATCACCTGACCGGGATCGTCGGGGTCAGGCTCGCTCGATCCGGGAGCAAGCTCCTCGGTGATCTCGAAAGTCGCGCCCATCGAGCCAGTATGGTTGCCCATGCCGGTGACGGTGATGGTGTGATTGCCGATGCTTCGCATGTCGCCGGGATAGGTCACGTAGTAATCCGCGTTCTCGGTAAGAACGCGATCGCCGCTCTTGACGGTGATGTCCGGCCATTTGTCCTGGCCATTGTAGGCATAGCGGGTTTGGCTCAGTTCGACGGCCGTGATGGATGCCGGCACGATCGTGAACCTAAGCTCCTTCACGCCCGAGTACTTGCCAATGCCCGTGATCTTCATGCTCGCCATGCCGACGTTCACGTTGTAGCTGTAGCTCACGGTGTAGTCGGTGCCCCGGACGAGCGTCTTGCCGTTGGAGGTCACGGTTGGATTCGGCTCGATGGGACTGCCCGTGTAGGTCTGGTTGGGAATGTCGGGGATGGGGATGGTGGCCACCGATTCGCTCACCGTCCATTGGTGGGTGAGCTGCCTGCCCGAGCCAAGGCGTGCGGTGATCGTGGCCGTCCCAGCGCCCTTGCCCGTGACGATGCCGCTAGGGCTAACCGTGCAGACGCCCGCGTTCGAACTCGTCCACGTGGCGCTGCTGGGGTCGACGACACCATAGACCTGGGAAAAGCCGGCGTTGTATATGCAGTAACTCATCTTGTAGGTGGAACCGACGTTCAGCACCTTCATGTTCTCGAGCTTCGTATCCAGGTTAAAGGCCTGATTGGTGCCACAGGTCTGGTAATTGATATTGATGTTGCGCGTCACATTCTCGTTCGTGTCCTTGACGCTGCCTTTAGGATCAGCGCTGCTAAACTCCTGCGCCCAGTAAAACGGGCCCTGCGAGAAGCAACCGATACCAATAGACTTATAAGCCGAATTGATGATGTTGAGATAGTGGCCGTCCTGCCACTTGCCCGCAGTGGCTTGTGTGATAATCGTACCGCTCGGCAACTTGTAATTCCCGGCAGCAATGGCCTGATCAAGTGTGATTCCCCGCTGCTTCCACTCGTGGACCTGTTTCTCGTCATAGAACCAATCCTGCATGACCTGTTCAGGATTTTCCTGACCCAGGGCGATGTTCTCGGCCGGGTTACCGATACTCGTAGGAAAAGCTGTGAAGCACTTCGTGCCGTCCGGGCGTATATGGCTGTAGAAAATCGCGAGTTCGGCCGCACGTTGCATGGCAGTCTCAGTCAACTTCTCGTCAAGCTGCAGGGGATTAAGCCTCAGCGCTGTGCGCTCCTTGTTCACGATGGCAAGTACCTCATGGGCATATTTGTAGTATGCGGCACCGGCAACCTTCACCGTCTCATCATTAGCAGCCTGCGCCGTCAGCCCCGCATCGGCATCATCGCCAAGCTCGGCGACAGCGGCCGCAACGAGCGGCGCGACTTCGGCCGGCTCATCTGCTGATGCCTGCGAAGCGGGCGCCAGCCATGCCGCAGCCGGCATGAGGCCCACCGCCAAGGCAAACGCCAACACAACATATGCGAATCGCTTCATCGTAGCGCTCATTGCCATCGTTTCTCTTCATCCTCTCTTCTTTGCCATCTCAGCTGGAGGAGTGTAACGCCTCCAGCCGTCATTTCGACCGGAGGGGCCGAAGGCCCCGGAGTGGAGAAATCTCGCGAGAGAGATTTCTCGACTTCGCTCACTTCGTTCGCTCCGCTCGAAATGACGGCTACTCCAGTCCGTACCAGCTGATGCCTTCGTTATCCCAACCTTCGTTCAGCAGAAAGTCGCGCTCGACCTCGCTCGTCGTGTAGTGATGATTGTTCGCATACTCGTTGGGATTGTAGAGGCGGTACAGCGGCACGCTGTAGGCGGTGTCGGAATACCAACCGATGCCCTCGTCGTTCCAGCCGGCACTGACGAGATTATCACGCTCCACGGTCGAGAGCGTGTAGTGGTGCTCGCCAGCATAGGGGTTGTAGAGACGATAGACCGCATCGCCCGATGACGGAGCCTTCCAGCCAGTGCCCTCGTCGTTCCAACCCACGCTAATGAGATTGTCGCGCTCGACGGTCGAGAGCGTGTAGAAATGCTCGCCACTATTGGGGTTGTAGAGGCGATACATGAGCTGGCCCTCATCCTCGGGGTCCGTCGGCTTGGAATCATCATTCGCGGGGCTCTTGATGCCCGAATCCTCGTCCTCGAGGGGAGCGAGAATCTCGAAATCAGCGGTCAAGACGCCGGCGTAGTTTGCCGTACCCTTGACCGTCAGCGTGTGGACGCCAACGCTGCTCAGGTCCTGGTTCTGCATGCCCACGACAATGTAGTCCTGGCCATTTTCGAGCACCTTGTCACCGCACTTGACGGTCACGACAGGCGTCTTGCGCTTGCCATCGTAGAAATAGCGCGTCTCGCTCAGCGAAATCGAGGTGATTTGCGCCTGGATGATATCGAACGTGACGATCTTTCTGCCCGTATAGGCACCGATGCCGTTCACGTAGACATGGGCAGTGCCCTCGCCCAGGTTGCGACCATACTCAAGCGTATAGTCCGTGCCCTCGACGAGCGTCTTGCCGCCGTACATTACCTTGGGCTTGGGCGTGATTTGCTCACCCGTATACGTCTGAGGAGCAATGGGCTCGACATAGGCTTCCGTAATCGGAGTGGCCTCCATAGCCTGCACCGCGTGGGCCTGCGAGGAAATGCCCGCGCCCATCGCAATCGGCATGAAACCAACCGCCAGCACAAGGGCCAGCGCAACCCGCGCGAGCGCACGCGTCACTGTTTTTGCGTTTGCCATCGTCGTCCTTTCCTACTTACTCTCGTGGTCGAGATTTCTCGACTCCGCTTCGCTCCGCTCGAAATGACAAGGGCCGGTACTTCGTTCCGCTCGAAATGACAGAGGCTACTCGCCTATGCCGTACCAACCGATACCCTCGTCTTGCCAACCAAGGCCAAGCAAATGATCGCGCTCGACCTCGCTCGTCGTGTAGTTGTGGTTGTTGGCGTAGGCATTGGGGTTGTACTGACGATACAGCGGAATCGTACCAGCCGTGCGCCAGCCAACGCCCTCGTCGTTCCAACCAAGCGACACGAGCACGTCACGCTCGCCGGCATCCATGGTGTAGTGATGCTCGCCGGCGTTCGGGTTGTAGAGACGATAGACCGGGGAGCCTCCCTTGGGAGCAACCCAGCCAATGCGCTCGTAGACCCACCCCACCGAGACGAGATGGTCACGCTCGTACTCGCTTGCCGTGTAGAAATGCTCGCCCGAATTGGGGTTATACAGGCGATACATGTTGACAGGCTCCAACAACGACGGATCGTTGGAAATCGTGAACTTGGTGCTTGCCGTACCCGTCGCAGACAGAATGTCGATGGAATGCTCGCCGAGGGAAAGACCCTCGAGAAACTCCGGCTTAAGCGTGACATTGGTCTGGTTGCCGCTCAGATCGTAGTTCTCCGGGTTCACGACGCTATTGTCGACCTTCACGCAGACGAAGTCCTCGACCGCGGCACTCGAACGGAATAGCGCGCCCACCTTCGAGCCCTTGGCCCAGACGGACTCGGCGCCGCTCACGATGCTGGGACCGGGGTAGTCGGCCTTGCTCTTGGTGTAGGTGTCGGCAACGTTGTTGCGTTCGGTGGCGATTTGCTGCGAGGTGTAGGACCTGCCCGCGGTCGACGAGAGCCAGGTTGCCTGAGGCAGCTCGCAGGACTCGTCGATGAATGCGAAGTTCGCCCCCAACCTCACACGGTCAAGCGCGCCGCAGTCTTCGAAGAGGTAGCCCATGCTCCTCACATCGGACGTGTCGAAGCTCGAGAGGTCGAGAGACTTGAGCGAGGTGCAGCCGAAGAACATGCCCCACATATCCGTGAGGTTCGAGGTGTCAAAATGCGAAAGGTCAAGGGTCTCGACCATCGTGCCCGAAAACATGCGCTGCATGTTCCTCACGTGCGAGGTGTCGAAGCTCGACGTGTCGAGCGAGGAGAGCTTCGAGCAGTTCACGAACATGTCGGACATGTCGGTGACATTGAAGGTGTCGAAGTTCTTCACGTTGATGGCGGCAAGCGATGAGCAACCCCTGAACATGCCCTTCATGCTCGTCACACGCATGGTGTTGAATCGCGAGACATCGAGCGCGGTGAGCGCGGAGCAGCCATCGAACATGTCGATCATGGCAGTGGTCGAGGACGTGTCGATCCCGGTAAGATCGATGCTCGTGAGAGCGGAGCATTCGGCGAACATGCTGTTCATACCCTGCACGCCCGAGGTGCTCAAGCCCGACAGGTCGACCGTGCGCAGCTTCTTGCAGCCGGCAAACAGGCCATCGAGGCTCTTGTCGCCCGAGACGCCGGGCATGATGCGCGCGGCGACGATGCTATCGACATGTTCGTGCCACGGCGAGGTGCCTTCGAGATCGGCAAGCGTGCCGCTCTTGCCCGAGGTTGGGCGCACCGTAAGCGTGCCATCGCCGTCGATGGTCCACGTGCAGCCGCCGCTTGTGCCGCGCGCAATCTCGTCAGCTTGCGCGGTCGAGGCAAAGATGGGGATAAAAGCCACGGCCAGAACGAGCGCCAGGGCAGCGCTCGCGATTCGTTTAGTCAGTGCTACCGCGTTCGTCATCAGCTATTTCCCTTCAAACACCTATCTCGAGAACCTTGCGATCGAGATTTCTCGACTCCGCTCACTTCGTTCGCTTCGCTCGAAATGACAGGGGACGCCATTGTCATCTCGACCGGAGGCGCGCAGCGCCGTAGTGGAGAGATCTCCTTTCGCTCGAAATGACAGGAGGGAGTCACTTCGTCGTGTTACTTGCTGACGCCATGCCAGCCGATGCCCTCATCGCGCCAGCCGACGCTGATGAGGTGATCGCGCTCAACCTCGCTCGTCGTGTAATGGTGGTTGTTCGCGTACTCGTACGGGTTGTAAAGGCGGTACAGGGGGATCTTCTGATCCGCATCTGAATACCAGCCCACGCCTTCGTAATTCCAGCCAGCGTCCACGAGCATGTCACGCTCGGCAGATGCAAGCGTGTAGTGATGCTCGCCGGCAATGGGATTGTAGAGACGGTAAACAGGGCTGCCCGTCGTGGGCGCAACCCAGCCGATGCCCTCGTCACGCCAGCCCTCCCAGACGAGATTGTCGCGCTCGACAGGGCTCACAGTGAAGAAGTGCTCGCCGCTGTTGGGGTTGTAGAGACGCAGCATCAGATGACCGTAGGTGGTACCGCCATTGTTGCCGCTGCTCGGATTGTTCGGATCATCCGAGTTGCCCGGATTGTCAGGATCCGCAGGCTTGGGATCGCCCGTGACCTTGAACTCGGTGGATGCCGTGCCATTTGACGTCACGAAGTCGATGGAATGGTCGCCACCACCGAGCTTCTCGAGATACTCGGGCTTGAGGACGATGGCGCCGGTCTCCTCGTCCACCGTGTAGTTTTCCTTGTCGACGACCTTGCCGTCCACCTTCACGCACACGAGGTCATCGGGATCGATGTCGGTCTTGATCTCCATGCCGTCAGAGGAGCCGGGGTCCCACGGCTCGGGCTTGTCCTCTTCCTTGATGACGGGAGGGGTCACACCTGGGTTGTCGCCCTTGTCCTTGACAAAGGTGATGGGGCCATCGCCAGCGGTCATGCCGTCCGAGGAGACGGAATCGCCGGTCTCGGACGAGAGCCAGTCGGCATTGGGAAGCTTGCTATCACCAACGAACTCGAACTTGGGACCGAGGGTGATGCGGTCAATCTCGGTGCAATCGTTGAAGAAATTGTCCATGGAATCGACCTTGGAGGTATCGAAGTTCGAGAGGTCGAGGGACTTGAGCGAGGAGCAGCCATCGAACATGGACTGCGCATTCTTGAGCTTGCCCGTCTTGAAGTTGGACAGGTCAAGCTCCGTAAGAGACTCGCAACCTTGGAACATCACGCTCATGTTCGTGACATTGGAGGTATCGAAGCTGGAGAGGTTGAGCGTCTTGAGCGAGGAGCAACCATAGAACATGCCGCTCATGTTCTGCACCTTGGCAGTGTTGACGTCAGTGAGGTTGATCTCCTCGAGATTCTCGCAACCATAGAACAGGGAGCCCATATCAGTCGCATTCTCGGTATGACGACCAAGCAGGCTCACCGACTTGAGCGATTTGCAGTAATAGAACATGCCACGGATAGAAGTAGCGCTGGCGGTATCGAGGCCCGTAAGGTCAACCGAGACCATGTTCTCGCACCAATTGAACATGTCGTTGACGTTGGTGCCAGCCTTCACGCCCGGCTCAATGACAGCCGAGGTGACTCTATAGGCATACTGGGGAGCCCTCCAGCTTTCGTCGCCAAAGCTATTGCCAAGCTTGCCGCCTGCAGCACCGGGGCGGATGGTGAGCTTGCCCTCATCATCAATCTCCCATTCGCAGTCACCACTCATGCCATTGGCAACGACGGCAGCCTGCGGACTCATCGTGGTTGCCAAGGCAGCCGCTGGAACGAGCGCGGCGACGAGCGCAAGCGAGAACGCGAGCGCAGCTACCTTTTGCAGGAGCGAAATGCTTCGTTTCATGGTCATGTCTGATCCTCCGAAAAATGCTCGAGGGCGTACGAAAGCTAAGGCGCATGCCTATTCCGGCACTATTGTACGGACGAAGACGCTTGCTTCCAGGGGATATTTGCCCGAACGGATAAAGGCGCAAGGTAGAGCGCCTGCAGAGGCGACCCTGTCACAAAACCGTCATCTGCCCTTCACTGCTCCTCGACAAAAACGGGGCCACCCGAAGGCGGCCCCGAAGCGACTAGCGCGTGTCAGGGAGTCAGACCCCTGACCTATGTTCATGCAATCAGCTAGCCAATGCCGTACCAGGCGATGCCTTCGCCAAACCAGCCAAGGGCAACCAGATAGCCACGCTCGAAGTCGTTCGTGGTGTAGTGGTGATTGTTCGCGAACTCGTTGGGATTGTAGACGCGATACAGCGGCACCGCATGATTGGGGTCGGAATACCAGCCGATGCCCTCGTCGTTCCAACCGGCGGCGATGAGGCTATCGCGCTCGACGGTCGAAAGCGTGTAGTGGTGCTCACCCGCGTTCGGGTTGTAGAGACGATAGACCGCGTCACCCGTTTTCGGGGCCGTCCAGCCCTGGCCCTCGTCGTTCCAACCCACGCTGATCAGATGCTGACGCTCGACCGTGCTGGCCGTGAAGAAGTGCTCGCCCGAGTTGGGATTGTAGAGACGATACATGGCAGTGGACTCTACCTGCGCGGGCTTATCGGGATTATCCGGCGTGTCGGGCGTATCGGGGGTGTCGGGGTTGTCCGGATTATCGGGATTGTCCGGGGTATCCGGCGTGTCGGGCTTGGGAGCCTCGACGATCTCATAGCTGGCCTCGAGCGTGCCCGCGTAATTGCCCTTACCGGTGACTTTGACGGTCTTCTTGCCGACCTTCACGCGGTCGCTCGGCAGCGTCACGTCATAATCGGTACCGGCCGTGAGCATCTTGTCGCCGCACTTCACGGTCACGGTCGGGGTCTTGTCCTTGCCGTCGTAGGTGAACTTGGTGGCAGAGAGCTCCACCTTGCTGATGGTGGCAGGAGCAATCTCGTAGCTGGCCTCGACCTCGCCCGCGTAGTTGCCCTTGGCGATGGCCTTGACGGTCTTGGTGCCGGCGGTGACGCGATCGGTGGGAAGCGTCAGCTCGTAGTCGGTACCGGCAACGAGCGTCTTGTCGCCTGCCTTGACCGTGATGGCAGGCGTCTTATCGATGCCATCGTAGGTGAACTTGTCGGCAGAGAGCTCGATCTTGTCGATGTCAGCCGCAACGATCTCGTAGGTGGCCTCGAGCGTGCCCCCAAAGTTGCCCTTTGCGGTGATCTTCACGGTCTTCGTGCCGATGTTGGTGATGTCGTCCGACGTGGCAACGTCGAAGTCGGTCTCCGGGTCGAGCACGAGCTCGCCCGCCTTGACGGTAAGGGCGGGCACTTGCTCGGTGTCGTCGTACGTGAGCTCATCGGCGTCGAGGGTGAGGTCGGTGATAGGGGCGGCGGTGATTTCGTACTTGGGAACGTTATCGCCAGTCCATCCGCCACTATATGCACCCTTGCTTACGATGGCTACTACTTTCTCGCCCGCATTGGTGCAATCCTCTGGAGGGATAACCTCATAGTCGGTTCCTTCAATCAGGATTCTATCGCCGCTCATTACAACGACATCCGGCACTTGCTTGATACCGTTGTATACAAAGGAGGTTTCACTAAGCTCGGCACTTGTGAGCATCATCTCGCGCGTGTAGGTGTCAGCAACATTATTGCGATCCATCGCAATTTGCCGTGCCGTAAACGACGAATCAGCACTCTCGTCGGCGTCTGCAATGGACTTCGCACTCCAGCTTCCCACAGGCAACCAGCACGTCTCATCTGTCTCATCAAAGGCAAATCCAGCGCCAAGTGTAATCTTGGCAAGAGCCTCGTCATTGGCGAACAGGGAACTCATGCTTGTAACTTTGGAGGTGCTGACTCCTGATATATCAAGCGTCTCGAGCGCAGCGCAGCCGGCAAACATGTTGCCCATGTCCGTCACGTTTGCCGTGTTGAAGCTCGAAAGGTCGAGAGTAGTGAGCGCGGCACAATCTTCGAACATGCGCGCCATGGTTGTGGCTCCGCTCGTGTTAGTACCACTCGTAAAGTTCGCCTCCTTGAGAGAAGAGCATCCAGAGAAGACGCCGCTCATATCCGTAACGCCCTCAACATCAAGTGTCGGCAGGTCGAGCGTCGCGAGCGAGCTACAGCCAGCAAACATATCCTTCATCGCCGTGACATTGGTCATCGTGAACTGGGAGATATCGAGAGAGGCAAGTTCCGCGCAGCCAGCGAACATGGACTGCATGTTGGTGACGTTCGAGGTGGTAATACCCGCAAAGTCAAGCTTCCTCAAAGTCGTACAACCCTCAAACATGGACTGCATGTTCTCAGCACTCGAAGTGTTAATGCCCTTGATAGTGAGCTGTCTAAGTGCGGAGCAGCCCTTGAACATGGACTGCATGTCAACAACATTTTGCAGGTTAAGTCCGGAGATATCTGCAACAGGCAGCGAGGTACAACCCTCGAACATTGAGCTCACGTCCGTTGCTTTCGAGGTATCAAAGTCAGAGAAAATCACAAAAACCAGCGATGTGCAATTTGCGAACAGGCCATGCAAAACGCGTCCGCTCTCAATGCCCGGGTCAAAGGAGACATACTTAATCTCTGACGCATGAGCTGCCCAGGGAATTTCGTACATCTCTCCGAGCGTACCCGTACCGGATTCCGGCGCCTTGATGGAAAGCTCACCATTGGCGCCAATCGACCATGTGCAATTTCCCCCTTCAAACGCGCCCTTGGCGATGGGGCCGGGAGTCGGGTCGGCCGGATCGGTCACCTCCTCCGCAGGCTGCACCTGCGGCTCTGCCGGATTGGCAAACGCTGCCGCTGGCACGAGGCTCGTGACAAGCGCAAGCGCAAAGGCACACGCAGCGAGCTTGCGCAGGATTTCCATGGACTGTCTCTTAATCATGGCTGACCTCCCAGAACTAGGAACTCATCTCTTCACGATGTATTTGCCTGACCGGATGGTGCCTGCGACCGCCCCTCCCCCGCAAGGTTTTTCGGAGTTGAAGGCTGCAAGTGGAGTGCCCACTTCGATATGTGGGGCGCATACAAAGCATCGACAAAGGACATCACCTCTATGCTAGAATACATTGTATTCACGCTAAGGAGGCTGCCATGACGACCATGACCATGAGAGTAGACGACATCGACGCGGCCCTCGTGCGTAAATATGCGAAGTTCGAGGGCAAAACCATCTCTGATTTCATTCGTGACGCCGTCTTCGAAAGCATCGAGGACAAAGAGGATCTTGCAGCCCTGCGAGCTGCTGTAGCCGAGGATGATGGAACGCGCTACAGCCACGAAGAAGTCCTTGCGGAGCTGGGGCTCTAGTGGCATACCGCGTCGAATACTCAGAATGCGCACTTAGGCAGCTCAAGAAAATGGACCGCTTCGATGCCCGTCTCATCACATCGTGGATCGGCAAGCATCTTGACGGTATCGATGACCCGCGCATCTACGGCAAGGGGCTATCGGGCAATCACTCGGGAGAATGGCGATATCGCGTTGGCGATTACCGTATTCTCTGCATTATCAAGGACGATGTGCTAGTCGTAGAGATGTTCTCGATAGGGCATCGAAGCGACGTGTACAAGCGCTAGGCCACGCACAAGCAACTGACGAAGAGTTGCGTTTATGGCACATGCAAGAGGGGCCACCCGAAGGCGGCCCCTAGGCAGTGCATATTCTGCATGCCGCTTCTAAACGATAGCCAGCGGCGCTTACGCGTGCGCTTCTGCGGTGCTTACTCCGCGGCAAGCGGGGAGGGCGTGCTGTAGGTGCGCGCCAGATACTCCTGGTCAAGCTCGTAGAGCGACTTGGCATCCGAGCCGAAGAGCTTCATCTTCGTGACCATATCGGTCGCGTTGACCTCCTCCTCGAGCTGCTCGTCGATGAACCAATCGAGGAACTTCATCGTACGGAAGTCGTTGACCTCCTTGGCGGCAGCGTAGATGTCGTTGATGAGGCTCGTGACGTAGCGCTCGTGCTCGAGACCGGCCTCAAGCGGCTCGAGATGGTTCTTGAAGGTCTTGTCCGGCTGATCGATGGCCTTGAGCTCGACCTTGCAGTCGTTATCGAGGAGGTACTTGCGGAAGATGAGGGCGTGATCGCGCTCCTCGGCCGCCTGAATGAGGTACCAGTTCTCGTAGCCATCAAGGCCTTCGTCCGCGTAGTAGTCTGCAAAGGAGAGGTACAGGTACGCCGAATACAACTCCTTGTTGATCTGGTCGTTGAGGAGCTCGTACACCTTGGAATCCATGATTCGTCCTTTCTTGATGAGATTGTCGGGGGCTTCATAATAACGCTAATAGCGGCGCTTAGCGGGTTTTCGCAAGTTCTTCTTGAATCGTCTCGTCAAAAAGCTCCGGGAAGCTCTTGAGCTTGAGCGTGAGAATGCGCATGAGCGACTGGTTGACGCGCTCCATGGGGATACGCCCGCTGTTGATGGCATCCACCAGCCCTGCATAGGCAGCATCGAATTCGGATGGCATGAGCGCGATGTCGCAGCCGGCCTCAATGGCTGCGACGCCCACGTCGCCCGGCGAGCAGAACTCGAGCAGCGCGCCCATCCCGAGCGAGTCCGTCGTCACGACGCCATCGTAGCCAATCTCGTCACGAAGTATCCCTTGCACGATATCCGGCGAAATCGAGGCCGGAATGGCACTGCCCGTGATCTGCGGAAGCGACAAATGCCCCACCATCACCATGGGGACGCCCGCCACGATGGCTGCGACAAAGGGCGCAAGCTGCGCCGCGAGCTCCTCACGCGTCTTGTTGGAGTAGATCGAACTCGCGTGGCTATCGTTCTCCGGATCCCCGATGCCGGGAAAGTGCTTGGCGCAACACAGGATTCCCTCGTCACCAAAGGCTTCGATTTGCGCTGTGGCCATGCGACCCACGAGAGATGCCTCGGCACCAAACGAGCGACGTCGCATGTTGCTGGACTCGCTCGTGGCGACATCGCATGAGGGAGCGAAGTCGACGTTAAAACCAAGGTCGCGTAGGGCGATGGCGATGGTGCGCGCGGTCTCGCGGGCCATGGCCACGTCACCGCTCGCGCCGATATCACGGGCATCGCCGATAAACGGCGCGTCGAACCCCGGCTTACCGCCAATGCGCTGGACTGTTCCGCCCTCCTCGTCAACGCAAAGGAACGGTGGTGTCATGCCAAGCTCGCTTGCCACGGCCTGCGTGTCGGCAAGCATCGTGCTGATCTGCGCGGAATCGATGATGTTGCCGTCGAAGTAGGTGAGGCCGCAGACGGGGCGCGCCTGCAAGCCCTCGCGAAAGGCGTCGTCAACTCCCAGGGAGAGCTCCGTGCCACTGATCTGCTCGGGCGTCACGATGAAGAGCTGCGCGGCTTTTTCCTCCGCAGTCATCTCGTCGATGAGGACCCGCGCGAGGTCACGCTCGGGAAACGTGGGCGGCACCGACTTTGAGGACGAGCAGCCCGTAGCCGCAACACCGCAGATAGTGGCTGCCGCAAGGCCACATGCTTCGAGAAATCGACGTCGGGTAAGGTTCATGGTTCCTGCCGAGGTACGTGCCTACTCGGTCACGTGCTCCATGCCGAGCGAGAGAATTGACACGACATGATCGTCAGCCAGCGAATAGAAGACTTCCTTGCCCTGGCGATGGTCAATGACAAGATTGCCCTGGCGCAGCATGCGCAGGTGATGGCTCACGGCAGCAGCGCTCATGTTCATCTGGGCGGCAACATCGCCCACGCATTTTTCGCCATCGAGCAAAATATTGAGGATCTTCACGCGCGTGGGATCGGAGAACATCTTGAAGAGACCGGCCAGGTCGGTCATGAGTTCGTCATTTTGCTTGTCAGCCGCTTGGGCAGCCATCGGATGCCTCCCGCATTATCGGATGCGAATATTGTACCCGATACGAGAGGAGTGGCCTGTCTGTCATTTCGAGCGCAGCGAAGCGGAGTCGAGAAATCTCAATCGTGACATCCACAGCAACTGGGAGAGATTTCTCCACTACGGCGCTACGCGCCTCCGGTCGAAATGACAAGAGAGACCCGCCACTTCGCTCGAAATGACAGCTGTCTCATTTTGCACGCAGTAGGCGCATGGCGTTGAGGACGCAGAGCATGGCGACACCGGTATCGGCGAAAACGGCCATCCACATGTTGGCGATGCCGAGGGCACCGAGCACGAAGACCGCGAACTTCACGGCAATGGCGAAGACCACGTTCTCCCGCGCGTTGACGACCGTCTTGCGCGAGAGTTTCACCGCATCGGCAATGCGCGCGGGATTATCGTCCATGAGCACGATGTCGGCTGCCTCGATAGCCGCGTCTGAGCCCATGGCCCCCATGGCAATGCCAACATCGGCACGGGCAAGCGCCGGAGCATCGTTGATGCCGTCTCCCACAAACGCGAGCGTCTCCTTGGAGCCAGCACCCTTCTGCACCAGAAGCTCCTCGACCTTGGCGACCTTGTCACCCGGCAGCAGCTGCGCGAAGAAGCGATCGATTCCAAGCTTCGAGGCGATGCGCTGGGCGACGGGCTCCTTGTCACCCGTGAGCATGACCGTATCGCGCACGCCGAGGGCCTTAAGCTCCTCGATGGCAGCGCGGGCCTGGGGTTTGATCTCGTCGGAAACCACCAGGTACCCCAGATAGGTTCCGTCGAGCGCAACGTGAATGACGGTTCCGGGCTGACCGGCGCTCGTCCAGACAACGCCCTCGCGATCCATGAGCTTGTCGTTGCCGACGCAGATGTGACCCTCCACGCACTCGGCGCATAAGCCATGGCCCGGCGTCTCGGCAACCTCGTCACTGTGCTCGGGCAGGTTCAGGGTCGGGGGTATGCCGAGGCGCTCGGCATAGGCATCGCAGATGGACTGCGCGATCGGATGCGTCGAGCGCTGCTCCACGTGGGCGGCAAGTCCCAGTAGGCGCTCGGGCGTGACGCCCTCGACCGGGGCGATTGCCTCGACGTGAAACTTTCCCTGCGTGAGCGTACCGGTCTTGTCGAAGACGACGGTCTCGACCCGGGCGAGCTGCTCGAGATAGTTGCCGCCTTTTGCGAGCACGCCGCGGCGGGAAAGGCTGCCTATGCCGCAATAGAAGCTCAAAGGCACCGAGATGACGAGTGCGCAGGGGCACGAGATGACGAGGAAGACGCAGGCGCGCTCGATGAAGTCGGCCCATACGGCCGGATTGGCGGGCCCGAGCACAAGTGGCGGAACGACGGCGAGCAGAAGCGCCGCGCCCACGACGATGGGCGTGTAAACGCGGGCGAAGCGACGGACGAAGGCCTCGGTCTTTGCCTTCTTGGAGGCGGCGTTGGTCACCATGTCGAGCACGCGCGAAACGGCGGAATCCTCGAAGGGCCGTGTCACGCGTACGTGCAGCGTGTTCGTCCCGTTGACAAAGCCGGAGAGCACTTCCTGGCCTGGTTCGAGAAAGCTTGGCATCGACTCGCCCGTGAGCGCCGAAGTGTCGAGCTCACTTGCGCCCTTCACAATGATTCCATCGAGCGGTACGCGCTCACCGGCGGTGACGACGATGATATCGCCCACCTTGACATCTTCCGGATCGACGCGCTTGATGACGCCGGCCTCCTCGACGTTTGCATACGTCGCCTTGATCTCGACGAGAGACGAAATTGACTTGCGCGAGTTATCGACCGCCCGGTCTTGGAACCACTCGCCCACCTGGTAGAACAGCATGACGGCAACAGCTTCCGCCACCTCGCCAATCGCAAATGCCGCGATGGTGGCCACCGCCATGAGGAACTGCTCGTCAAGCAGCTCACGGCGAGCGATGCCCTTGGCGGCACCGATGAGGACGGGCAGGCCAACCAGCAGGTAGGGGACGAGGAAGACTGCGTACTTGACCCAGGCAATGTCCATGATGCCAAGGGGGTTGGCAAAGTTGACCACAAGCCCTGCCACGTAGATGCAGGCGGTCACCACGATGAGCTTGAGGGTGACCTCCCATCCGCCACCCTCGTCATGGCAGTGGCAGTGTCCGTCATCATGCACGTGATCATGACCATGGTCCTGCCCGTGGTCATGATCGTGCCCATGGCAATGACAGTGATCATCCTTGCATACCGCCGCGTCGCTCATGACTCCTCTTTTCGACAAAACATTCGAACACTCAAACATTCAAACGAACTTTTGATATTTGTGAAGTAAACAGCAAATGAAAAAGAGTGTCAAGAAAAGATTTGCCCTTGTTCGAGCGAGCGACTAGTGCGCGATGTTGAGATCGCCAGGGATAAAACCCTGCATGAGCGACTGCGCCGCATCGAGCTCGTCGCGATTGTCGTCCTGCAAGGGATATCTGATCTCCATCTGGTTGATGGACCCAGGGCCGATATTGACCCAATAGAAGTATTCGTACTCGTCGTCGTACTGATAGATGATGACACGATTGCCCTCGGCGCGTGCGATGCTATCCTCGCTGCCATTCCACAGGGAGTTCATGATTGCATCGGCATCGAGATTGTCGACGTTGTTGTAGCCGGTCACATTCGCCGTCATGCGCAGGTTGCTGTTGGTGAGAATCACGCCGGCACCGTTATCAACCTCGGAGCCGAGCACGAAGCCCTCGGGCACATCGAGCTGATAGCCAAAGACCGCATTGGCGTAGACCTGCGATGCGGGTACGGCAGCCGCGGAAGACGAACTGCCCCCAATAGCCTCAGCGGAGCTAGATGCGTCGCTCTCTTGCGATGATTCGGACGATGGCGAAGATACGCTGCTGCTCGAAGACGACGCCGGGCTCGATGCCTGCTGCGGTGCAAAACCTGGCAGCTCGACCTTGCCCTTGGCGAAGAGAAAGACGGCGCCGCCCGTGAGTGCGAGTACGAGAATGACGCAGATGACGATGGCGACGACTTTGCCGCGCCCCTTGCGGGTCGACTTGGGCCTGTCTGCCCGCTTGACGCTATGCGCACCCTTCATGACCCGTCCTCGTCTCTCGTCCTACTCGCCCTGACGGCGCAGGGATTGTGATGCCTCGTCAAGAAGCTCCGCATAGTCCGTGATGAAGAAGTCAACCGTCTTCCTGAGCTCGTCGGTAGCCTGTTGCTTGTGCTCATCATAGACGCCGACGACGTAGGCGCCCGTCTCCTTGGCAGACTTGGCAGCCGTGACGACGTCCTCGAAGATGGCGCAACGCTCGGCAGGAACACCTAGCTGGCGTGCCGCCTCAAGGTAAACGACCGGGTTGGACTTGCCTCCGCATTGCAGCTCGTCGCATACGCAGATGGCATCGAACAGATCGAGCACGTCATTGTTCGCAAGCGCCGGCTCGAGCAGGTGACGTTGCAGGGAAGTCGCAATGGCCAGGGGCATGCCGGCCTCCTTGCAGCGCTGCAGATACTCGAGTGCGCCGGGCTTGAGCATGACCTGCGTTGCATAGCCTTCCTCGGCCGCGGACTTCCACTCCTCGATGATGTCCTCGGGCTGCTCGTCGAGCCCGAAATGCTCGATGGCGAAGTCTGCCCCAAGCTCGAAACCGAGTACGGCGATCATCTCGCCGAACTCATCGGTAAAGGGGATGCCGCGCTTGGCAAGAAACATGCGGTCGACCTCGTCCCAGACCCACATGGAGTCTGCAAGCGTGCCATCGAAGTCGAAGATGATGGCATCGACGTCTTGTGTCCCAACCCGCATGGTGTGCCTTTCCACTCGCTGCATCTCTCGAAAAACAAAGGGCGAGCCTACGACCCGCCCCTCGTGCAAAAACCTGTGCCGTGTGAAATTACTCGGCGTCTTCGGCAACCTCGGCAACAGCCTCGGTCTCCTCGACGACCTCTTCGTCGCCGGCAGGAAGCTCGGGCTCGTCTTCCAGGCGCTCCTCGATCGTCTCGACGATCTCGATCGAGTCGTCATCGCTCACGACGTTGACCTCGAGCGTGGCCTTGATGTCGCGGTACACCGAAACGGTGAACTCGTGCTTGCCAGCCGTCTTGATGGCCTTGCCCAGATCGATCTTCTTGCGATCGACCGTAACGCCGAGCTGCTCGAGAATGGCCTCGGCAAGCATGGCGGTCGTGATGGAGCCGAAGAGCTGGCCCTCCTCGCCGACGCGGGCGTAGACCTTGACGGTCTTGCCGTCGAGGGCGTTCTTGAGCACGTTTGCGTCGGTGGTACGAGCAAGCTCGCGCTTCTCGATGTTGTGACGACGCTGCTCGAGCTGCTTGAGCTCGCCCTTGGTGGCCTCGATTGCGATGCCCTGCGGAAGCAGGTAGTTCACCGCGTAACCCTGAGCGACATCCACGACGTCGCCCTCGCCACCACGGCCCTTGAGTTCCTTCAGCAGAATAACTTTCATGTTTCTAACCTTCTCTATGTCCCGCTATGGCGCAGGACTGCTTACATATATGTACGCGCCTCATTGCCCGAATGCGGGCCTGACCAAGCGTCGCTATGACGCCCGGCCAACTCGTGCATGAAGATGCACTAGCGATTCCTGCGGCCACCGCTACCGGAAACGATCTTCACGGTATAGGGCAGCAGAGCCATCTCACGAGCACGCTTGATAGCGGTCGCGAGCTCATGCTGATGCTGGGTGCACACACCCGTCACGCGGCGGGACTTGATCTTGCCACGATCGGTGATGTAGCGGCGCAGCGTCTGAGCGTCCTTGTAGTCGATGAACTCGACCTTGTCCTTGCAGAAGGGGCAATACTTGCGACGCGGTGCGCGAGCGTAATCAGCCATGGTTCCTCCTCACTGATTCTTGAATGCGATAGTGTCTAGAAGGGAATGTCGCTGTCGTCATAGGCGCTCGGAGTCGGAGGCTCCGGGACGACGTTCCCCTGCGGTTGCTGATAGGACTGGTTGCCATAGTTACCACCGGCATTCTGGCCACCGTAGTTGTTGCCGCCGCCGTAATTGCCGCCTGCATCATAGCCGCCCTGGCCGCCACCGTTGCGCGATGACATGAACTCGAGCTCGTCGACGGTCACGTCGACCTTGCTCCTTCGCTGGCCAGAATTGCGATCCTCCCAGGAGCTGTAGTGCAGCCTACCTTCAATGGCCACCTTGACGCCCTTGGTGAGGTACTGTGCAAGCGCCTCGGCACGACGACCGAACATCGTACAATCGATGAAATTCGCGTAGTCTTCCCACTCACCGTTCGCGTTACGACGACGATCATTGACCGCAACACCGAAGCTCAGGATGGACGTTCCCGAAGGAGTGGTCCTCAACTCGGCATCACGCGTGAGATTGCCAGAAATCATTACCCTGTTGATGCTCATGTTAAATCGTTCCTTTCAGCCGAGCGCAAAAGCCGTGCTTTACGCGCTCTCAACCGAAGCTGCCTCACCGTTGCGACGCGTGATCATGTAACGCTGGACAGCGTCCATGATGTGGAGCACGCGGTCGAGCTCTGCAATTGCAGTGGGATCAGCCTCGAAATCGATGAGAGTGTAATCGCCTTCAGCAAGACCGTTGATCTCGTACGCAAGCTTGCGCTTGCCCCAATCCTCAACGTTGCTTACCTTGCCGCCTTGCTCGGTAATCGCGGTATCGATACGCTTGCTCGTTGCAAGGCGCGTCTCCTCGTCGATAGACGGGTCGACAAAAAACAGCAGTTCGTAAGCCTTCATGTGGTCACCTCCTCTGGGCTATGCGGCTTCGGGACATGAAGGCTGCGCCCGAAGCAGGAAATAACTTTTGCATGCTACCACCTCCATCGGGCAATGACAAGGAATCTTTCCAGGTATGCAAGCGGTTTCGCAGCTGCGACCAATGGCGCCTGACACAGGCAATGCCCGCAAAGAGAAGCGCACCCATCGCCACAAGCAAGACGATGAAGGCCATCTCCTTGCCGCACGAGACGCCGAAGAGCGCCTCGACCATCCCCACAAGCTGCCCCACGCATGCATCACCGAGCCAGGCGAGCGCACCCACGAGAGAATCTGCTGGTGCAGAGGCGCTCTGCGGCGCGAACTCGTAATCGCCTGTCTCGATCACCCCAAAGGACTCGCCGCTCGCGATGGCCGGCTCTTCGGATACGCTGGTGATGCCAGGTTGCTCGAGGTATGCAGAGGAGCTTGTAGGATCGCCAACAGAAGGCGCTGCCTCGACGCTCGCCAGGGGCGTTGGTGCGCTCGCTGCGGGCACCTCCGCAACTGATCGGGCTGCCGCAGCACCACCTGGCGCATCGCCTGCCACACCAAAGAGCTGCATCGGGTCAAGATAGCGCGAGCCCTGCTTGTAACCCATGTGCAGGTGCGTTGCAGACGTCGAGACGTCCCCCGATGCGGCCAGGGTGCCGAGAGGAGCGCCCTCCGCAACCGTCTGGCCTTCCCGTACGCCTATGGATGCAAAGGGCATGAGGGTGACGATGCGGCCATCGCCCAGCTCTATGGAAACGGCGTTCATCGTCTTGTCTGATGACGTGCCGCCCGTTCGTGAGTCGCCGGACGGTACGGCGCCGGTAAAACGTACCGTCCCGGCAAGCGGTGAGACTATCTGCAAACCGGCAGACGCGGGTATGTCGATGCCGCTATGTACATAGCTATTACTCCCGGCCGAATAGGACTGATGAAACGCGAGCGTCGCGGAAAGCGCCGAGGTGGACATGGGCCAAGTCGCTGCAAAGGCCGACTGCGCCATGAACACGATGCATAGGGAGACAAGGGATAGGGCGCAGGCGATGCGAGCCACGCGTACGTGAGCGAGTGAGGAGGAACTCGAGCCTCGCGTAATGCGGACACCGTGACGCGCTCGTCTAAGCTTGCTTGTGAGGGGGCCGTTGGTTCGGTTCATGGTGAGCACCTCCTTCCACCTCGGCTTTCCGGGAAAGATGATGCACCGCGAATCTGTCAAAATCGCCGAACGTTTATGGTCGAATCACCGGATTTTTTCCGAGTGAAATCCGACATGTCTCCGAGTGAATTCGGACTGAAATCAGACTTGAACTTCGCCCTGGGCTATCCGCTGCAGGACCTGGGGATAGTACTCATGCTCGGCCGCGTGAATGCGCGTCTCGAGGTCATCGAGCGTGTCGTCAGGCAGCACGGGAACCTCATGCTGGAAGATGATTGGGCCCTTGTCGTACTCCTCGTTCGCAAAATGAATGGTGATTCCCGTCACCTCATCACCCGCCTCGAAGGCATCCTGAATGGCATGGGCGCCTCGATGCGCCGGCAGCAATGCCGGATGAAGGTTGACGACGCGATTGGGATACGCATCGAGCAGCACGGGCGTGACCTTGCGCATGTAGCCGGCCATCGCGACGTAATCGATATCGCGCTCATTGAGGGCCTCGACGATCCTCGCATCGACCGCCTCGGGATCATCATAGTCGGCAGGCGTGAAAACCAGCAGGTCAAGCCCTTCGCTTTGAGCGTACTGTATACCCTTGGCGTGATCGTTTGAGGAGACGATGAGCTCGATGGTGGCGTCCAGCTCGCCGGCCTTGATGGCGTTGTGGATGGCGACCATGTTCGTGCCCGTACCCGAGATGAATACGGCGAGCTTCATGGGTTCCTTAGCCACGATACACGACCTTCCCATCGCCGGGGATAATCGTCCCGATCTTGAAGACCTTCTCGCCGGTGGACTCAAGCTGCTTGATTGCGGCCTCCTCCACCTCGGGCGGGCAAATCACGCACATGCCGATACCGCAGTTGAAGGTCTTGAGCGCCTCGGCGCGGGACAGGCCCGCCTTCTCGACCACGAAGTCGATGATGGGCGGCTGCGTCCACGTGCCCTCGTCAATCTGCGCATCCACATGGTCGTTGAGCGCGCGGTTGAGGTTCTCGGTAATGCCGCCACCGGTAATGTGCGCGACGGCGTGAATCTGGGGCACCGCACGGCGCAGCTCCAGGATGGATTTGACGTAGATGCGCGTCGGAGCGAGCAGGGCGTCGAGCACGGATACGCCATCGAGTTCGTCACGCTCGACCGTAAGCTCGTCAATGCCCATGACCTCGGTGACGGCACGACGCACGAGCGAAAAGCCGTTGGAGTGAATGCCCGTCGAGGCAAGGCCCAGGATGACGTCACCCTCGGCAACATCGGCGGGGTTGAGCATCTTGGGACGATCGACCACGCCTACGCAGAAGCCCGAGAGATCGTAATCGTCAGGGTCCATTACACCGGGATGTTCTGCCATCTCACCGCCGATGAGCGCACAGCCCGCCTGACGGCAGCCCTCGGCGATGCCGCCCACCACTTGCGCGATGTGCTCGCTTTTCAGCTTGCCGATGGCGACGTAGTCGAGGAAGAACAGCGGCTCCGCGCCACAGGCCAGAACGTCATTGACGCACATGGCGACCAAATCTATGCCGACGGTATCGTGCTTGCCGGCCATCTGCGCCAGGGCGAGCTTGGTGCCAACACCATCCGTGCCGCTCACGAGGATGGGGTCATCCATCTCTTTGAGCGCGGCGGCAGAGAACAGACCGCCGAATCCGCCGATATCGCCGATGACCTCGGGACGGTACGTCGACTTCACGCTCGCGCGAATCGCATCAACGGCGCGGGCGCCCTCGTCAATATCGACACCCGCGTCCTTGTAGGTGATCTGTTCTGCCATGCTTGCTCCTCTTGTAGAAACGAGACAGTTTGGTCTGACCGGATTGTCTCATTATTAGCTGCCACCGATAAAAAAATGAGACAGTTGCTCTGAGCAACTGTCTCATTATGCAGGTTACAGACCGAGCGCCTTCTTGAGAGAGGAGACGCGTCGGCGCGATACGGGAATCTGCTCGTCCTCGCCGCTGAGCGTGAGCAACAGGGTGCCACCGCTGACAGGGTCGACCTCGTTCACGCATGCGAGGTTCACGAGGTAACGACGGTGTACGCGGAAGAAACCGAGCGGCTCGAGCTTGGCCTCGAGCTGGGCAAGCGAGACCGTCGAAAGATAGCGGTCGTTCTCGGTGTGCAGGTAGGAGTAGTCGTCCTTCGCCATGATGAAGTGGATCTTGCTGGCGGGGATGAGCAGCTTCTTGCCGCCCTTCTCGACGGGAATGCGCTCGTTGGTGGTAGAGCGGCCCTGTGCGGTGATAAGCTGCTTGACCTTGCTGATTGCCTGTATGAGGCGATCAGTCTCGACCGGCTTTACCAGGTAATCGGTCGCGTTTACCTCGAACGCCTTGACGGCAAATTCGCTGTACGCGGTCACGAAAATGATGTAGGGCGGATACTTGAGCTCGTTCAAGGCTTCTGCAAGCTGCAGACCGTCAACGCCTGGCATGTTCACATCGAGGAACATGATGTCGGCGCCGACCTCCTTAAGCTGCTCGATGGCCTCGCGCACGTTGGTCGCCTCGGCGGCAACTTCGACTTCGCCGGTCTCATCAAGAAGAAAGCGCAGCTCAGAGCGCGCGGGTGCTTCGTCATCAACAATTATGGCTTTGAGCATAGAGTGTCTCCTTTGTGCATCATTGTCTTGATTCTAACATCAAACGATGTACGCGTGCGAATAATACATGGGCTAGATAATATCCTGCAAATCATGGACCTCGGCTGAAGCTTTGGGAGCGGACGATTCGAGCGCGGGAGCAGGGCTGCCGCCGACCTCATCGTCGCTGATGTCGATACTCTGGTCGACGAGGGCATCGTATAGGTTGAGGTACACCGTCGTGCCCTTCCCGTACTCCGAATCGATGTAAAGACCGGATATCGCGCCAAAGAAAGCCTTGAGGCGCGCGTTGACGTTCTTGAGCGCGATGCCCATGCCCGTCTCCGACTCGCGATCGAGAAGGTTTTCGAGACGCTCGGGCTCTATGCCCACGCCGTCATCGGATACCGAAATCGTGACGCTATCAGATGCACGATACGCCTTGATGGTGATGTTGAGGGGCGTTCCGTCATCGCGCCGACCATGGCCGACGGCGTTCTCGACAAGCGGCTGCAACATGAACGACGGCATCTTGAGCATTTCGAGGCCGGGCTCGATGTCGACATGCAACGTGATGGCGTCATCGCCAAAACGCGCGTTCTGGAACATAAGGTAACGCTCGGTCTGCTCGACCTCCTTGGCCAGGGGAATGAAGTCCTCGGAGTTCTCGAGCATGCGGCGATAGTAGGTCGCGAACTCGCGCAACATGACGCGCGCCTTGACGGGATCGGTTCGCGTAACCGAGGCAATGGTGTTGAGGGTGTTGAAGAGGAAGTGCGGATTGATCTGCGCCTGCATGGCCTTGAGTTCCATGCGGGCGGCGAGCTCGGTCTGCTGTTGCAGGTAGGAAAGCGAGAGCTGCGTGGAGAGCAGCTGGGCAAAGCCCTCTGCGATGGCCTTCTGGTTCTCGCCCAGGCTATGGGGATAGCGATAGTAGAACTTGAGCGCACCGACGATGCGCTTGTTGACGATGAGCGCGACGACGATACCCGCCTTGAGCTTGCCCGATTCGCGGCTGAAACCCACGGCCCCCGAGGTCTCGAGGACGCGCGTGATGCCATCCTCGAGCGTCATGTACGTGCTCATCGTCTGGATGGGCGAGTTGGGCAGGTGATTCTCGCGGTCGAGGCCCGAAAAGCCCAAGACGCGTTCGCGGTTGGTGATGGCGACGGCATCGGCCGTGGCTGCCGGCAGCAGCAACTCGCATACCGCCTGGGCGGAATCGGCATCGAGACCCTGACGCATGAAGGTGACCGTCTTGCTCGCGAGGTCGAGCGTCTGGTTGGACTGACGGGCACGGGCATGGTCGGAAGAGCCCGCCGAGCGCAGCCCGATAATCGTGAGCACGAACATGGCGATGATGGCGACAAGCGCTACCCACGGCGAGACATCGTCGTAGAAGATGATGCCCATGATCGCAAAGAGGCTGAATACGATATAGCACACGATGAGCATGGTGTAGCCTGCTACTTTTTGCACGTCCATCGCTTCGCCTCTTCCGTGCGCAGGTACTTACTCTTGCTCGGCCGTAACTGCTGAGAAGCGGCTCGTGTAACTTGCGGACGAGCTCTGCAGACCGCTCGTGCCAAGCTGCGTGGCAAGCGCCGAATTGGACCACATGGCGCGCACGATGTTGGGCCACTGATGCTGCAGCTCGAAATAGTTGGCGCAGTTCTCGCGCGCAAACTCGCCGGCATTCTTGATGGTCTTGTTGCCGATGCGGAAGTACTCAGCATGCTCCTTATGGCCGATGGCACGCAGATACGCGGTAAGGCGCGCACGGCGATGAATGGATGGGTCGAGCCACGGGCCGGGATAGGGATCAAGCGTCGAGGGCGTAATCTGCATGAGGTCGATCTGCGTCTTGGCAAACTCGATCTTGCGCACCTCGTAGAACCAGCGATAGACATCCTGCTCGAAACGGCTTGAATGCTGCGAGCCCTCGGGCGGGAGATGCAGCAGACTGAATTGGTTGTCGAACCAGACGTCGTTGCCGTACATACGCGCGTTGATGAGGTAGTCGAGGTCCTCGCCGCGGGCAATCCACGGGTCGAAGGCGATGCTGCCATACGAATCCGCGTGCAGCACCATGCAGCCGCCGCAGCATACGTTGGACCGGCTCAGACGCGGGCCCCTCAGGGCGCCGTCGATGTAATCGTTGAAATCGGCCGCCTTGTTCCAGAAGCGATCGTACCAGGGCACATCCTCGGGGGCCTTGGGACTATCGTAGCTATCGTAGAAGAAGCCCGTCTTGGCCGTGATGATCGAGCCCGTCGGGGTCTTGCAGGCAATGCCATGCATCGCGCGCTCGAGGAAATCCGCGTTGGGAATGACCTCGTCATCGTCGATAAACACTACCGTGTCGTGGCCGAAGATCGAGGCGACGATGAGGCCGAGGTTGCGGATGGCGCCGTAACCCGTGAGACAGGCCGCGCCCTTGTACTCGCCCACGCCGACCTGCTCGAAGCGACGGTGGATGTGGCGCATCTCGGCATCGCCGATGACCACGATGTTGAGGTCCATGAAATGATCGGTGATGGCACGCACGCGCTCGGACGCTTGGTTCTCGACGCCCGGCTCGGCTGCGACGAGCAAGATGATGCGGTCGACGCCGACGACGTGACGCAGCGACTCAAGGCAACGGGGCAGCTCACCCGGCTGATCGATCGGGGTCATGTGGTCGTACACGACACCGCGATTAATCGAATGCGTTGACCTGCGCCCACACCAGTACGTGGGAATAACGATTGCCGGATTCAGGTTCATGCGAGACGTCTCTCCTCGGACTACGTTTTGCAAGGCATCAGGGCCATTTGGCACAACTAGTATAGGGTATCACCCGAACACGCGCGCGTGTTTGTATTTCACGCGAAGAATTATTGAGGCGGGGGTGCCTGGCACGCTGTCTCAAAAACTGGCCAAAACTGATAAAATGCCGATGATATGAGACAGCGTGCCAGGCACCCCCGCCTCCGTCCCGATCACGCAATCGCAATCGAGAACGACACGCTGCGCTCACGCGGGTCGACTTCCTCGACACGCACGCGCAGTTGCTGGCCAATCCGATAGGTGCGTCCCGTCTCCTCGCCTACGAGCGTTTGCGTGAGCGGGTCAAACTCGTGGTATTCACCATGCAGATAATCGAAGCGCACGAAGCCCTCGAGCGTGTTTTCGAGACGCACGTGCAGGCCGCGTGGCACAACGCCCGAGATCGTTCCCGTGAAGACCTCGCCGATATGCTCGGCAAGATACTCGCAGAGCTTGAGTTCGACGCTATCGCGCTCAGCTTGTTCGGCAATGCGCTCCATCTTCGAGGAGTGCTTCGCAAGCCACTGCAGGTGGGTCTCCATAGCGTGCGGGTCCTTGAGCAAACGATGCACCATGAGATCGGGATAGCGCCTGATGGGACTCGTAAAGTGACAGTAGAACGTGGAAGCCAGGCCAAAGTGACCGATGGGCTCGGTGCTGTAGAAAGCTCGCTCCATCGCACGAAGCACAAGGTGGTTCACGAGCGGTTCCTCGCGCGTGCCGCGCGCCTCGTCAAGCACGTCCTGGAAGGCCATGGGATTGCCCGTGGTCAGCTCCGAAGCGTTGTAGCCGAGCTCGCGCAGCGGTATGAGCAGCGACTCGAGCGCCGCTGCCTTCGGCGGCTCGTGCACGCGATACACGAAGGGGATGTGGTTGCTATGCGCATGGCGCGCAACGGTCTCGTTGGCGAGAATCATCGCTTCCTCGATCATCGAGGTCGCCTCGGTCTTGTGGCGCAACTCGACATGCGTCACCATGCCGCGCTCGTCAAGCTTTGGCTTGGCCTCGACCGTCTCGAAGTCGATGGCCCCGCGCTCGATGCGCAGGGCGAGCAGCTGCTTTGCAAGAGCATCGAAGCGCTTGAGCTTGGGAGCATAGGGGTCGTCTCGCAGGCCATCGAGGATTTCCTGCACCTCGTCATAGTTAAAGCGCCGCTTGCTGCAGATGACGCTCGGGTAAATCTCGTATCGTTTGATCGTACCCGCCTGATCAAGGTACATGTCGCAGGTCATGGTCAGACGATCGGTGCCCGGCCTGAGCGAGCACACGTCGTTGCTGAGCTTCTCGGGCAACATGGGAAGCACGCGATCGACCAGGTAGACGCTCGTCGCACGGTCGCGTGCACATATGTCGATATGGCTATCCCAATCCACATAGTGCGAGACATCGGCGATGTGCACACCAAGGCGCAGCATGCCATCGGCCTCGTCGAGCGAGATTGCATCGTCGAAGTCCTTGGCATCTGCCGGATCGATGGTGAAGATGTCACGCATGCGCAGATCGTGCCTGCCGTGCTCGGCGAGGGCCGCCTCCACGTCAACTTCGATTGACTCGGCTTGCTCGAGCGCCTGGGGACTAAACTTCGTGGGCAAGTCAAGGTTGTGGATGATGATGTCGACGTCCATGCCCGGCGCGTCTGCCGCACCGAGCACTTCGACGATGTAGCCTTGCATGGGCTGGTGACGATCGGGGTAGCTCGTGATGCGCGCGAGCACGACGTCGCCATCCTGGGCACCCTCCAGACGACCGTCCGTGATAAAGAGATCGTGACGCACACGCGGGTCCTGGGCGACGACCACGGCGAGCGGGTCGTTGATCTCGAGCGTGCCGATGAGGTATTCGGTCGCGCGGCTCACCACGCGCACCACCCGGGCCGTACGCTTTGCACCATGCGGTACGTCGCGCGAGCTCACGCGCACCTCGACCTTGTCGCCGGGCATGGCGCCTCCGAGCCCGGATTTGGGGATGAAGAAGCTGCCCTCGTCGGTATCGCAAAACGCGTACCCACGGGCAAGGATGTCGATAGTGCCGATGGGGCCTACGCCCGATCTGCGCGATGCGCCATGGTTTCTGTATGCTCTGCGTCGTGCCATGGCAGCCCCTTAGTCGTCGTGGGAGGCCTTATCGAACTCCTCCTTGAAGCCCTTGAACATGCCCGATGCACGACCAAGCTGCTTGCCGAGAAGGTTTGCCGCCTTGTCGACGCCAACGTACTCCCCACGCTCCTGGGCCTCGCGCTTCTTGGCCTCGTGCTCCTCGGCGGCCTTGCTCGCCTTGTCGCGCACGGCACCGATCACCTCGCCGGCTTTGTACGCGCCCTCGTTGATGGCTTCGCCGGCTTTCTTCGCGCCCTGCGATGCCGCATGCTTGGTCTTTGCCCAGGCGACACCTGCCGCCGCTGCCGCACCGCCCGTCTCCTCGACATCCGCCTCGGCGTCCTTAACGATGATGGCGCCATCGCGGTACCCGATGATTTGCTCACGAGGGATGAGCGAACTTCCCAGCAGCACGCGATTTGCGGAATTCGTCGATATGTCGATGTGTTCAATCGTGTAATCGTCGCCGCTGTATACCACGTTGCTCACAAGGCCAATTTCCTGACCGGACTCCGTGCGCACGGGCATGTACTCCCAAATGATGCACGCATCGTAATCGACACCCAAGCGCTTGCACGCCTCGGTATCCCAGGAATCCGCGGCATCGATAACGCTGATGCCCCCTTCGACGGGCTCGATGCGATCGATGGCGGCGAAGCGCTCCTTGCGCTTGACCATGAGCAGCGCATCAGGGCGCTTGATGACGAGCCCCACAACGCGGGGCTCGTTCGGATGAAAGACGGTGGCGCGCACACGACCGAAGCGCTTTAGCTCGCCTTTGGAATTGCGCACGTAGACGTGCAGCTTATGAGCATCGTCAGTTGAAGGCATATGCGATTGGCGTTACGCCGAAAGCGTTACTTGCTTTTGACGGCGTCCGCAGCGGCCTTGGCAGCACCCTCAGCTGCATCCGCGGCAGTATCTGCGGCCTCGGAAACGCTCTCTGCCGCATCTGCGGCGACATCGGAGACATCAGCGGCAACGTCTTGCGGCACGGAGCTATTGCGCGTGATCTGCTCGGCGATGCGATCGCGGGCCTCGTTGATCTTCTCGCGGATGTCGTCTGCATCGGCGTTGGTGGCGACATCTGCGACGCCACGGACCTTGTTGCGGACGGTATCGGCCGTCTGCTGGAAAACCTGCTCGCCATGAGCGGTGTAGTAGTCGACCTTGTCTGCGACGATCTCGCGGTTACGCTCGCCGGAATTAGGCGAAAGAAGCAGGGCTGCAACAGCTCCTACGGCGGCTCCGAGAGTGAAAACGAGAGGCTTGTTCATGATAACCACGCCCTTCCTGGGATTGCTGGTGACAATCATTGTATTCAAGCAGAAACACAATGTGGTTAGGTTACCACCCCCGTATGTATATGGGGAGAAGAAACCCGCATTTTATCGAACCTACAAATAATGAGACAGTTGCTCAGAGACATTGTCTCATTTCACGGGGACCATCTTCTCGCGCACGAGGATGAACTGGCCGGGTCCGGACTTGAGGCACACCGGGCACACGAAGGTGTCCATGTCCGTCCCCTTGGGCACCTCGGCCTGATAGCCGCAGAAGGTGCAGCGCCAGATCTGGATGACCTTGGTGGTGGGGCCGTCATCATCGGCAGGACCCGCAGGCGTGTCGAGCGGTCTCACTTTGCCCTCCATGCCCGGAGCGATGGGCATACCGCCCTTGGTGCGCACCGGCTCCTTGTTCGGCGGAGCCGCCTGCGGCTTGACGGCACCCACGATGGGCGTGGGTTCGGGCGCAACGTTTTGCACATCGGCCATGATGGGCGCTTCCGGGTTGCGAATCGAATCGACGATGGCCTGCGCGAGAGCGTCGAGCTCGGCGTCCTGCTCGTCGGTCATGCGCGACTTGATGGTGAACAGCTCCCCCACGACCTCGTGCTCGGGAATGGCCTCGACCGCATCCATCATCTTCTTGCCTGCGATGGGACCCCAGCTGCCGTTCTGGATAAACGAGAAGCGACGGCGGCGCAGGTTATGCCCGACGAAGCAATCGACAAGCTCCTTCATCTTGGGGAACACGTCCGCGTTGTAGGTGACGGAGGCCAGCACGATGTTGCTCGCGCGGAAGGCGTCGGCCAACACGTAGCTCGGGTCGGTCACGGACAGGTCGTAGAGGGCCAAGTCGTGAATGCCCGCATCGCTCAGCTTGAAGGCAAGCTTCTCGGCCATGTCGCGCGTGCCCCCGTAGACCGAGGCGTAGGCAATGACAACGCCCTCATCCTCGGGCTCATAGCTCGCCCAGCTGCGGTACTTGGATTTAATCAGATCGATGTTGTCCCTGATGATGGGGCCGTGCAGCGGGCAAATCATCTTGATGTCGAGCGTGTCGGCCTTATCGAGGAGCTCGTTGACCTGTGTTCCGTACTTGCCCACGATGTTGGCGTAATAGCGGCGCACCTCGTCAAGGAGCTCGTCCTCGAAATCGTACATGTCATCGAAGAGGCGTCCGTCTAGGCCGCCAAAGGAGCCGAAGGCATCGGCCGAGAACAGGATCTTATCCTCGACATCGTAGGTGACCATGACCTCGGGCCAGTGCACCATGGGGGCCGTCGCAAAGGCGAGCGTGTGCGTTCCGGTCTCGATGGAATCGCCATCGCCCACGACCATGCAGCGGGCCGCGAGCTCGGGATCGAAGAACTGCCCGATAAGCGTCTTGCAAATCTTGGTGCAGACGAGCTGTGCCTCTGGATGCATGGTGGCCATGGCACCGAGCGTGGCACTGTGATCGGGCTCCATGTGCGAGACGATGATGTAGTCGATCTTGCGCCCGTCAAGCAGATAGTCGACCGTCTCGAAGAAGCGCTCCTCAACCGCGCGGTCGATGGTGTCGAAGAGCACGACCTTCTCGTCGAGCAGCAGATAGTTGTTGTAGGACATGCCGTGCGGCACTGGATGACTAGCCTCGAACAACCCGAGACGCTTGTCGTCTCCGCCAATCCAATACAGGCCTTCGGCGAGCTTCTGTTCGCAGTGCATGGTGCCTCCTCAGAACGCAGATGACGTCTTGGGAAGAGTATAGATTTGCGCCTACATCGCGGCAAGGAAGGCGATCATGCCATCGACATCGGGCATGTCGTCCGCATCGGGCTCGAACGCCCAAGCGACGATCTCGATGGCGCAGTTCATCGCCCCAAGCGCGACGAAGTCGTTGGCGAAGGACACCGTCGTGCGCATGAGGGCGTAGCCCTGCGGAGCCGTTACCTCGAGTTCCTCGAGCCATGACGTGTGCCCGGCAAGCTGGCGATCCTGCGGAGCTGCCTTGCCCTGCAGCTCGATGATGACGTGCTCGAGCAGATGCGCAAGCTCCGTACCCACGATCTCGTCACCGAAGCTGCCGTCGCCGGCACCGTTCACGCAGACATGATTCGCAAGGTTGGGGAGCAGCTCGAGAATGCGATTGGCCTGCTCCTCGGTGACATGCAGCGTGTCGATTGCCATGCCGACCTCAAGGTCGAGTGCGCCATTGCGCACGCATATGTTTTGGATTTCGAGCGCGTCCATGGAACTTACGCCATGACGCGGTACTGGACCGTACCGACGCCGTCAAAATCGAGGGCCCACGCAATGGCGGGTTGCAAGTCAAGGTCACGTCCCGTAATGAAGGGGCCGCGGTCATGCACGGTCGCGTTCACGACCTTGCCGTCGTACATGATCTGGATCTGGGTGCCCAGGGGAAGCGTCTTATGCGCCACGCCCATGGAGCTTTCGGTCACGATGCTGCCATCCGAGCAGCCCGAGCCCATAAGCCCGTCGCCGATGCCGTAGGTGCTAGCACCGCAGCTCACCCATTCGACGGGTTCGTCGAAGTTGCCGAGATAGCTCTGGGCGTCGATGGCGCTTCCTGAGGCGAGTGCCGCGTCGTTGAGGGTGCGGGTGACGGCTCCCATGAGCTTGCCGTCGATCGTCGCGTCGTCTTCGGCTGCAAGGGCAGGTACGCTCGAGCCGAGTATGAGCGCGCCCGCCACTCCGAATGCAGCCAGCGATCTTGCTACGTTTATGTTCATGACTCTTTCCGTGTTCGTAGTTCGAATGTGCATCATTTCGCGTTGCAACGGCTTAAAACCCTAGCCGAAGCCCCGACAAAGACGCAAGGAAATGTGAAGAATCTGTGAAACCAAAGGTAGAACGCCTGTGGATGTGAAGAGGGCATGAAGGGAAAGGCGCTCCCGGAGGAGCGCCTTTGCTATATGACGCATTATTTGCCGGCGAGCTCGCGTTTGTACTCGATGATGGCCTTGCGGTACTCGGGCACCGCGACGCCAAGAATCTCCGTCGCGAGAATCGCGGCGTTCTTGGTGCCGTTGATGGCGACGCAGGCCAGGGGCACGCCCGTGGGCATCTGCACCGTGGAGAGCAGAGAGTCCATGCCGCCCAGGTCGCTCGTCTTCATGGGCACGGCAATGACGGGCAGCGGCGTATGCGATGCCACGACACCACCGAGCGCTGCGGCCTTGCCAGCGCCGGCGATGATGACCTTGAGACCGCGCTCCTCGGCGCTTGTCGCCCAGTCACGCACATCATCGGGATTGCGATGCGCAGAGTGAATGACGAACTCGTAGGGCACGCCGAACTTCTCGAGCATCTCCTTGCAACCCTCGAAATCCGGGGCATCCGATTTGGAGCCCAGAATGATTCCTACCAGCGGTTTTTCTGCGGACATCTCTTCTCCTCACTCGTGCAACCGCACAGACGCCTGTTCTCTGCGGAGCTCTACATTCTATGGCGCAGCGCATCGCATATGAGCGCGGCAATAACGGTCTTCGAGTCCTCGATGCGGCCGTCGAGGACGGAGTCGATGAGCGACTCGATGCTCACCCACTCGGCGACGACGAACTCGTCATCATCCGGATGGGCCGAGCCCGGCGTCAAATCGGTTGCCATGTACAGATGGATGATCTCGTCGCTATAACCCACGGCCACGGCGATGGATGCCAGACGGCGGATTTGCCCTGCTGCGTAGCCCGTCTCCTCGGCGAGCTCGCGGCGCACGGCGTCCTCGGGATCCTCGCCGGGATCGATCTTGCCTGCGGGAACCTCGATGGTCACGCGCTCGAGCGCCGTGCGGTACTGACGCACGATGAGCACACGGCCCTGGTCATCGAGCGCGATGACGCACACCGCGCCAGGGTGACGAATGACCTCGTGCTGCGTCTTGTGCCCGTTGGGCAACTCAATGTCGACGGAATCGACCTTGACCAGGCGTCCCTCGAAGCTGCGCACGGAACTGAGGATCTTCTCGCTGATCGCGGGATCCTCGAAGTGCTCGATTAGCTCTCCCATGCGCTGCGGCCCCTCATGGCACGGGCGCCGATGTCGCGACGCATGAACTTGCCGTCCCAGTTGATGAGGTCGCAGGCCTCGTAGGCGCGGTCGCGCGCGGCCTCGAAGGTATCACCGAGTGCGGTGACATTGAGGACGCGGCCTCCGTTGGTGTAGACCTTGCCATCGACGACCTTGGTGCCGGCATGGTAGACGTGCACGCCCGGCAACGCGTTGGCCTCGTCGATGCCCGTGATCTCGCGGCCCTTCTCGTAATCGCCAGGGTAGCCCTCGCTCGCGAGCACGACGCTCACGGCCCACTCGGGGCGCCAGGAAAGCTCGACCTCACTCAGGCGCTGCTGGGCAGTCGCGACCATGACATCGACCAGGTCGGTCTCGAGACGCGGCAGGACGACCTGCGTCTCCGGGTCGCCAAAGCGTGCGTTGAACTCGAGCAGTTTGGGACCTTCCGGCGTAAGCATGAAACCGCCATAGAGGACGCCTCGATAGTCGATGTCCTCCTCGCGCAGACCGGCGACAGCGCGCTCCATGATGTCGATCATGGTCGCATGCTCCTCATCAGTGACGATGGGCACCGGCGAATACACGCCCATGCCGCCCGTATTGGGGCCCTCGTCGTTCTCGTAGGCACGCTTGTGATCCTGCGAGGGAGCCATGGGAAGCACGGTGATGCCATCGGTAAAGGCGAGCATGGAGCACTCGGGGCCGGTCATCATCTCCTCGATGACGACCGTGGAGCCCGCTTCGCCAAAGCGACCGTCAAAGCACTCGCAAATGGCTTCGTCGGCCTCCTCCTTGGTGAGCGCAACCGTGACGCCCTTGCCCGCCGCCAGGCCGTCGGCCTTGACGACGATGGGGGCGCCATGCTCGTTGAGATAGGCCAACGCGGAATCGCAATCCGTGAAGGTGCCATATGCCGCCGTGGGCAGGTCGTACTTCATCATGAGGCTCTTGGAGAAATCCTTGGAGCCTTCGAGACGCGCACCCGCGGCACCAGGGCCAAAGCAATCGATACCAGCCCCGCGCACGGCATCGGCGACACCGGCAACAAGCGGAGCCTCCGGGCCGATGACCACGAGCTCGCAACCATTGGCGCGGGCGAAGTCGACGACGGCCTGACCATCCTCGATGTCGAGGTCAACGTTAGTACCGAGCTCTGCCGTTCCACCGTTACCAGGTGCGATGAAGAGCTGGTCGCACTTGGGCGACTCGACAAGCGCCGTGGCGATGGCGCACTCGCGCCCGCCGCTTCCCAAAAGCAGGATATTCATGTTACTTCCATCCTCTCATGATGGTCTGATCGCGGTCGGGACCGACAGTGACGATGCTGATGGGAACACCCGCGAGCTCCTCGAGGCGCTCGACGTAATCGCGGGCCTCCTGCGGAAGCTCCTCGTAGGTGCGGCAGGCGGAGATATCGCACTGCCAGCTGGGCATCTCCTCGTAGATGGGCTTGGCATGATGGAAGGCCGTCTGCTGGCTCGGGACGTTTTCGTAGACAACGCCGTCAGCCTCGTAGGCCGTGCAGATCTGAATCTTGTCGACGGCACCGAGCACGTCGAGCTTGGTGAGCGCGATGTCGGTGAGACCGTTGACGTCGGCTGCGTAGCGGATGATGACGGCATCGTACCAACCGCAACGGCGCTTGCGACCCGTGGTGACGCCGACCTCGTGGCCAGCCTCGCCCAGAGTCTTGCCGTACTCATCGAAGAGCTCCGTGGGAAACGGGCCGCTGCCGACACGCGTCATGTACGCCTTGGCGATGCCGAGAACGCGGTCGATACGCGTGGGCCCCACGCCCGTGCCCGTCATGGCGCCGCCCGCCGTGCAGTTGCTCGAGGTGACGAAGGGGTAGGTGCCGTGGTCGATGTCGAGCTGCGTGGCTTGCGCGCCCTCGAAGAGCACCGACTTGCCAGCGCGTAGCTCGGAGTTGAGCAGCTGGCTCGCGTCGACGACATGCTTGCGGATCATGTCCGCATAGCCAAGGTACTCGTCCAGAATCTCATCGACGGTGAACGTGGGCATGTCGTAGACGTTTTGCAGGATGTCGTTCTTGATGGCGAGTGCCGTCTCGAGCTTCTCACGCAGGATCTTCTTGTCGAGCAAGTCCTGGATGCGAATGCCGATGCGTGCATACTTGTCCTGGTAGCACGGGCCGATGCCGCGCTTGGTCGTGCCAATCTTGTTGGCACCCAGACGGGCTTCGGTGGCACCGTCGAGGACGCGATGGTAGGGCATGATGACGTGCGCGTTGCTGCTGATGAGGAGACGCTCCGTGGAGATGCCCTGCTCCTCGAGCCCGGTCATCTCATCGCAAAGCACCTTGGGGTCGACAACGCAGCCATTGCCGATGAGCGGCGTCACACTCTCGTACATGATGCCCGATGGAATAAGGTGCAAGGCGAGTTTGGTGTCTCCGTAGATGACGGTGTGACCGGCGTTGTTTCCGCCCTGGAAGCGGACGACGTAGTCGTAATCGGAAGCAAGCAGGTCTGTGACCTTGCCCTTGCCCTCGTCGCCCCACTGGGTCCCAACTAATATAGTGCCTGACATGTGGTTCTCCTTAATGAGAGGCTCAGCGCGTTCGCGCGAAACATCATTGTATCGAATGTGAAGGACTATACGCGGAGGATTCGAGGGGAATGCGAGAGAGCCGCCCTAATACCTGTCATCCGGGCGAGCGAGGTTATCGAAGCGCGTGAACTCGCTCTGAAATGCCAGGCTCACGGTGCCGATGGGACCATTGCGGTGCTTGGCCACGATGACGTCTGCCGTGTTGAGCGGCGGGCGATCCTCCTGCTCGGCCTCTTTCTCGGACAATGAGCGGTCAAGGAACATGACGATATCGGCGTCTTGCTCGATGGCGCCGGATTCGCGCAAGTCGGAGAGAATGGGACGCTTGCCTTGACGCGACTCGACAGCACGGGAAAGCTGCGAGAGCGCGATGATGGGCATGTCCATCTCCTTCGCGAGAATCTTGAGGCCACGGGAAATCTCCGCGATCTCTACCTGACGGGACTCCGTACGCGTGTTTTGCGGCTGCATGAGCTGCAGGTAGTCAACGATGATGAGGCCCTTTTGCGGCTCGACGTTGCGCAGCTGACGACGCGCTTTGGCGCGCACCTCGAGAATGGAGGCACTCGGGGTATCGTCGACCCAAAGCTGCAGCTTGGAGAGCGTATCTGACGCGTTGACGAGCGTGACCCAGTCCTGGCCGCTCATCTGGCCCGTTTGCATCTTCTTGGAGTTGATGCGCGTCTCGGTCGAAAGCACGCGTTGCACAAGCTGCGTGGCTGACATCTCGAGCGAGAAGAAGGCGACCGACGTGCCAAGTTGGGCGGCGCGACTCGCGATGTTGAGCGCGAGTGCCGTCTTGCCGACGGAAGGACGGGCGGCGAGGATGACGAGGTCGCCGCCACGCAGGCCGCCAAAGAGATCGTCGAGGTCCTTGAAGCCCGTGCGCACGCCGTTGTAGCGGCTCTTGGTATTGGCGAGCTCTTGGAGCTCGTTGAAGGTCTCGACCACGAGCGAACTCATGGACTTGAAGTTGGTGGAAACGCGCTTGTTGGTGACATCGAAGAGAAGCTTCTCGGATGTCTCGACGACCTCATCGAGGTCATCCGGCGCATCGTAACCGAGCGCGGTGATGCGTACAGCGGCACCGATGAGGTCACGCAGCATGGCGGCGCGTTTGACGATGTCTGCGTGATGAGCCCAGTTGGCCAGTGCATAGGTGTTGTTGCCGAGCTCGACGATGTAAGATTTGCCGCCCACGGCATCGAGATCTCCGCGCGTCTTGAGACGATCGGCCAGGGAGAGCTGATCGATGGGAGCGTTCTTGTTGTAGAGCTCCTCCATAGCCTCGAAGATCTTGCGGTGCGCAGGACGGTAGAACTCCTTGGCCGAAAGCTTCATGAGCGCTTCCTCGACGACCTCGGTGTCCTGGCCGAGCAGCATGGCCGCAAGCACGGCCTTCTCGGCATCGATATCCTGGGGCATGATACGCTCAACCGAATTGTTAGCACTCGATGTATAGGCAAGCTCTGGCATGGTGCGCTCGCATCTCCTCGTTGGGTTGTCCTTTTCAGGGGTGACCACCATACCCGTTTGGTGAGACACGATTGTCCGCATTTGCGCGCATTAACACCCGATGTGGAGACCAAAGTGCCGTCACAAGGGGGAAATGCCGAGTTTTCCACTTATAAACGGATTTTCAAACTTTCTCGAATGGCAAAGGGGGTTGTCATTTCGACCGAAGGCACGCAGCGGCGTCCACTCGAAATGACAA
>JABLTO010048375.1_pt1 | contig 56711 bp, 56 predicted proteins | sample 7160091 | NCBI WGS metagenome assembly JABLTO01 (sample SAMN14651225, study PRJNA627086) | human gut metagenome | isolation source: feces | host: Homo sapiens
CGGACAGCTTTGTTATTATATCACATCCTCTCCCCCTTGTCAACACCTTTTTTCAATCTTTTTTATCTTTTTTCGGATTTACTTCTTTTCGCAATCGGTGCGAATTTCCGTTCTTGATATGCCTCTCTCGACGTGCTATAATTATCGTTGTACAGGCGGGTACGATCAGGCGATTACCAAATCAAGCCGCAGCCTATCCGAACATTTTATATACCGACCGGCCGTTCAAAGCTTACCGGAGGAATTCATATGCAGACAATAGCCGAAGCTTTGCGGAAGCTTCAAAGCTCAAAATTCCGTTCTTCTTTTCATCTTTCCGAAAGCGATATTGATTATGTTGATAAAAAAGGGATGTCGGTCATACGCTCCCACGCGGAGGATTTCATCAGGCTGCGTCTCTCGCCTGCCGTGATTCCGAACGACGGACGTCAGACACCGATGCGCGGTCACCCGGTATTTACGGCTCAGCACGCCTGTGCATGCTGCTGCCGCGGCTGCCTTTACAAATGGTACAGAATTAATCCGGAGCGCGCACTCACGGACAGCGAGCAGCAGCGGATCGTAAATCTTCTGACGGGATGGATCGAAAACGAATATTCCGAAGCAAAAACAAGCGCACTGCGCGATAAATAAAGGAGAACAAAATGGAGCAAGTATGCAAGTTTCTGAAAGAAGCGGGGACTTATTACCTTGCGACCGCCGAAGGCGATCAACCGCGTGTCAGACCGTTCGGAACGGCGCACATTTTCGAGGGCAGGCTGTACATTCAGACCGGACGCCGAAAGGATGTTGCAAAGCAGATCGCCGCAAATCCGAAGGTCGAGCTTTGCGCCTTCATGGGCGGAAAATGGCTGCGTCTTTCCGGCGCGCTCGTTGAGGATGACCGCCGCGAGGCTCGGGTATCCATGCTCGAAGCGTATCCCGAGCTGAAGTCCATGTATGACCCGGACGACGGAAACACAGCGGTATTTTATTTCAAGGATGCGACTGCGGTATTTTCATCATTCACGGAAAACCCCGTTACGGTGCGGTTCTGAACGGGAACAGCAAATCGAAAATTGAAAAAGGTACGGATGAAGGTGAACGTATTCACTCGCCGCCGTACCTTTTTATATTGTCCCGAAAATCATGTCCTTCCGTACACCGCGTCCGATGTTCGTATCATATATGTCTCAGCATGCCACGGATCGTCTTCCCTGATTTCAAAGACACGTCCGCCGCGCAGAGCGTCGATGCCGTAGCTGCCGTATCCGGCGCAGGCATCCCAGCAAAGTCGGATCCCGCAATACTCCGCTTCGAAATCGTTTTCATGCGTATGCCCGCATGAGAGCGTATGTATATCTCCGCGCTGAAGCAGTTCCGCAAAAATGCCGCAATTGAAAGGATACGTCCCGAGCGCTTCGCCGAAGCTTCCGCTTTTCACGCACGGCTCGGGATTGGCAGCCGCCATGGTGAATTCGTGCGGCGCTATGTGCATGCACATGATTCCGGGAATCTTTCCGCCGTGCTCTTTTTCCGCGAGGCACGAGGTGTTCCAATACCACATAAGCTGATCAAAATAAAGAAATCCCCACTTCCCGACGGAAAGCGTATTATTCGGAAGAAGAGCCTTTGCGTACATATTTCCGCCGGGAACCATAGCGTCAAGCTCTTTGACGCTGTTGTTGGTATCAAGCCCCCAGATATGGAATCTGACCCTGTCGTCCGAATGACCGCACACCGGAAGGACAAAATTTGTGGTTCCGTGTATGCCGTCCGTATGCCCGGACAGACAAAGCGGGAAGCTTTCGTAGACCTTCTGCTGTTCAAGCGCTCCGCACGGGGAGTCGTGGTCATGATTTCCGAAAATATGAGCCCACGGGATCCCCCGTTTTTCTATTTCTCCGGCGAATATATCGAGAAACCTTCTCAGATCGTCGGTGTTTTTTATCAGATGACCGCAGCAGTTATCTCCGCCGAGCATGACGAAGTCAGGATTTGCCCTGTCAAGCAGTTTGCGCACGCTCGCAAGCGAGCGAGGGTCATAATCGGCGGACTCCTGTATGTCCGACATCATAAGCATACGAAACACGCCGTCCGACGAAAATCCGAGGCGCGGTTTTCCGCATTCGTTCGTCATTTTCTCCTCCGTTCGGATTCCGGCGCGGTGCGTTCTCGCGTCATGCGATGCGGCGCGCCGCCGATCCTCAATTGAAATCGTAGATAAAGTCTATGTAATTTGCGAGGCAGTATTTCCCGTCCTCCGCTTTCACAAGCACTCCGCAGTCGGTCAGCTCATCCATGATCCGCTCGGAGACATCGGTAAACGCAAATCCCATACCGAAATCGGAAGCACCGACGTATACCGGCTCCGCGCATCCGCGCTGACATATTATCATATAATCGATCAGTCGGCGGCGCACAAGCTCGTCTCTGCAGCCGATCCGCGGGATATCGATTCCGGCGCGGCTGCAGAAATCCTTGACCGCAAACTCCTGCGCACGCGCCTCGATCTGTCCGAACTGTCCGATAATCGTATTATAATCGGGTACCGGATGCCAGATTCGTGCAAGCTCGGCGGAAAGCTGCTTTTTATCCGCGCCCGCAGCCGATATTTTTTCAAGCTCCGCCATCTTGCAGCGAAAATGCGCATACTGACGTATCTGATCGATATGCGGGAGCATGAGCTCAAGAATCCGATACGGCTCGACGGGCAGATCGATCGTGGAGTGATTTTTCCTGTCAAGCGCGGCTTTCTTTATCTCCGCGAGACTTTGTTCCGCACGCTTTTCTATATCCTCGGGGTCGTTTCCGCCGAGAACATATCCGTCCTCTGTCCACCAATAGCTCGTCCATGTATCACCCGAACGGGCATCGCGTATAAGCTCGAGCGCGCTCAGCACGGTGTCGCAGTGTTCGGCGCCGTAAACCATTTCCGTGATTTCGCGGAGAAGCTCATCGGGATCCCGCGTGGGATCGATCATAAGCTGCGCGCTGCAGTACAGTGAGAAAAGATTGAGAACGTTATACGCCGAAAGCTCCGCCCAATATTCGGGCACGAGCACACCGTCACCCTGTTCGCGTACCTTATTGTAAACGTCCGAAAGCACGCGGGAATTCACATACATTGACGCAAGCTGATCTATCTCGTAATCCACCGTATACCATCCCCACAGTCCGAGTCTGCACCCCGCGTCTCGCACGCCCTGACGGAAGCGCTTTCTCTTTCCTTCCTCGCGCCACTGCGGAAGGAACGGAAGCTCAAGAAGAAGATAATCGCTGAATCCCGCTTTCACAAGCCGATCCGGAAAATCGTCCTCGCACGCCCATGTATCGACGCCCATCCGAACCGACGGATTCCTATCGCGGAACTTCTTTTCGAGAAGTCTTGTAAAAGCGAAGATGTCGTCGGGATCGGTAAGCTCGCCCGGGTCTCTGAAGTGCGCTATCAGAAGATCGGTGCAGTCCGCCATCTCGGCATAAATGTCGTAGTAGCGTTCAAACGACGCAAAAACCTCGGGATCGTCGTATGCCTTTTTACCGTCTGCCGTGCGGTATTTTACATCGGGGTCGTTCCATCCGTGTCCGGTGAAGTTTGCCGCCCAAACCCAAAGGGTAAACGTCATGCCCTCTTCGTGAAGCACTTTCGCATAACGGCGAAACTGCGAATGAACAAATTTGTAAGAGCCGTACGTTCGCCAGCAAAGGCAGCCGTCCGTGACCTGCATTCCGGTAAATCCGAAGCTTTTCAGCATACGGACGTAGCTGCGTATCTGCTCGTCCGAGAAAAGCATAAGATCGTTTTTACGGCTGACGCTGAAATTGGTAAAAAAGCCTCTGTTCTGCGTAGGATCCCATGTACAGAAAATCGGCTCGCGTTTTTTTATCCACGGGTTTTCTTTACTGTAATTCATGCCTGTCTCCTTGAATTCGGAAGTTATTTTCTTTTTGCCGGCTGTCCGGATTCTCCGAAAAGCCCGTATTATTCAAAAGGCACTTGCGGGGCAAGTGCCTTTTATTCAGCTTTTGATCTCTTTCTTTCTGAATACCGCAAGAGCGATAATGTACATTGCAAGCGTATGAAGCGCTATGATTATCACGCCCGCAAGCAGACTTATATCGGAATATACCGCAGCATCCGGGCTGAAGATCATCGGACGGTAAATAAACCGATCGACGGGAGAGACAAGCAGATTCCCGAGATTAAGATACGGGAGCGCGGTAAAGCGCAGGAATGAAAATTTTTCGATCAGGCTGAGCGCAATCGTCTGCACAACGCCCGAGAACATATCGACGATGAACGGCAGAACAGCAGCAACAGCGATCTTCTCCGTTACCGTCGCCATCATAAAGGCAATCGATATTATAAACATTCCCGAGAAAAGCGGAAGGATCAGCTTCAGTGCGCCGTAAACAAGCGCCGGTACCTCGATCACTCCGGACGAATACATGAGTTCGGGAACGAACGCATCCGACACACCGAAAAGTGCGATCGAAATGCCGTGCACAAGCACAAATCCGACGATGCTGATGAGAATTGCGCACGTCATAAGTGCGAGAAACTTAGATATTATTATCTTTGATCTCGTTTTCGGTCTTATGAGAAGGAGACGTATTGTTCCGTTGGAATACTCTCCGGCAATCAGCGTAACCGTGATAATGATCATAACGATAATGGTTATTGCCGCCGCAGTTCCGAGGCTGCCGTACACCGTTGACTTCGTCGAATTCTGAACGTAATCGGAAAGCGGGATCTTGTTATCCAGGCTGTATTGAACCGTTATCGCCGCCTCGCGGGCACGCGACTGTGTTTTTTCGCATTCCCGCTTATACTGCTCGTAGGTCCTGTCTCCGTAATCCTCCGAAATAAACGTCTTTTCGTCCTCGACGCATGATTCCCGGAGAGTAGAGAACACCATCGGCAGACAGCCTTCTATCTCGGAGAACATCCAGTCCTCTTCATCTTTATCCGCTTCGGCAAAAGCCTTGTACGCGCTTATCTGATATTCGGCGATCTCAACATCGGCTTTTGCGCGGTTGAAGGCGCCGAGATATGCGGAATTCTTTCCGTCGCCGTAGTTTGCACTTGCCTCCGCACGTTGAAGCTTTGCGGCTTCGAGCGTCTTTTTCGCGCTGTCCGCACGGCTCAGTGCGTATTCCTTCACCGACTGCTCGGTGATGTTGTACTCAAGCTCCTCAAGGTCGGCTTTCGCTTTTTCAAGCTCTTTCGCAAAGTCAATATCATCCGCCGTGATCTCTTCATAAGAAGGGGACACCGCAGCCGGACCGTCGTGCAGCATACCGTCCTCTGTATAGACATCGGTTTCGCTCGGAGTTTCAAAAAGCCAGCCGAACAGAGATGCGACGGTCTGTGCGTCCGTCCTTCCGGAGGTGACCTCTTCGCAGGCATACTGCTTCATTTTGAGATCGCGGTAACTGCCGCAGTAGCGGCTGTACCGCCAGCTGTTCTGCGAAATTTCGTTATCACGGAAGAAATCCCGAGTATCTCTTTCCGCATAAAAATACACCTTCACTTCCGCGTCGGCATCGTCATCGGGAACATAATAATACTCGTCGTAGCCGCCGTTTTCGCTCCTGCTTATGATGTAGGTAAAGCAAGGCGGCACCGCGATCAGCAGCACGGCAATTATAAGGATGATCTTATTTGCGACAGGTCGGAAAATCTTGATACTTTCGTTTTTCCATAATCCGAGCATACCTTTCACAATCCTACACCTCCCGCATCGTTCTTTGTGATTTCCATAAACGCATCCTCAAGGGATTTCGTTTCCGGAATCATCGCGTAAATACGCACTCCCGCCGTGGTAAGCATCGATGCGGCATCCGCCGCGCCCTCGTGCGAGAGATCGGCAAATGTCTTTTCGCCGTCCGACGACGCCTCAAATCCGCCGGACGAAAGTATTTCCGCGGTCTTCGCTCCGTCGTCCGTGACAAAGGTATAACGAAGTTTTTCGCCGACGGACGATGAATGCACATCGTCCATAGTCATGTTTCCGACGACGACTCCGCGGTCGATGACGCATACGCGGTCGCACATAAGCTCAAGCTCGGCGAGCATATGGCTCGACACAAAGACCGAGCAGCCCTTATTATGCGCAAGATCCTTGAAAATGTCGCGCAGCTCCTTGATACCTGACGGGTCGAGTCCGTTCGTCGGCTCATCGAGAACGAGAAGCTTCGGCTTGTGAATTATTGCCTGCGCAATGCCGAGGCGCTGTCTCATTCCGAGGGAATATTTCGATATCCGATCGTCGATTCTTTCCTCAAGGCGGACGATCTTTATAACCTCCTCAATACGTTCGGTAGGAACATCATCATACATTCGCGTATACTGCATGAGATTCTCGCGTCCGGTGAGATACTTGTACATCTCGGGGTTTTCGATTATTCCGCCGACATTGCGCATTGCCTTTTCAAAGTCGCGGCGGACATCGTACCCACATATTTTTATCTCACCCTTCTGAATATTCAGAAGTCCGAGGATAAGCTTTATGGTCGTCGTCTTTCCCGAGCCGTTCGGTCCGAGGAATCCGAAAACCTCGCCGGAATTCACGCTCAGATTGATGTCGCAGAGAATATTGCGGCCGCCGAGAGATTTCGTGAGTCCTTTTATTTCAAGGACTTCGGCGGCGGAGTTTGCGTCGGTCATGGCGGGATACTCCTTTACGGTTAATGTTTATACATCGATTTCCGAAAGCTTTACGACGCGGCCGCCCTCTTTGCGGCTGCGAAGTCCGGCAACTACCATTTTCATAAGCTCCACGGACTGTGCAAACGGGAAAGGCTCCTCGCCCGTTCTCAGCCAATGAACGAAAAGGTCGAGCTGCTTTTTGAACGCATAGTAGCTGTCGCGGCACTGAATGTAATTCGAACCCTTCGAGCCGATCATGAGGATTCCGGCGCCCGCCATTCCGATTCCCTGCGGAATATCGACGGCGCATCCGCTCTCATGGAGTATATGCATCATCGAACGCTCATAGGTGCCTGTACTCTGCACGGAAACGAATCCGGGTCCGAGAAGCGGGTACATCGATTCAAGCGCATGGATTCCGTAGGTCTCGTACTTTTTCGACATCGGAGAGCAGATATACATGAGCTCGCCGAGCTCGTAATGATTTGCGTAATAAGGCTCATATTCCTTGCAGTAGCGCATGGACGACGAGGTCAGGAACTGCGCGCCCTCATCGTGCCATTTCACGAATGTGCGCAGGTCCTCCTCGCTGTTTACAAGCGGCTTATCGATGAACATCGGAAGCCCTGCCTCGAGGAACGGGCGGCAGCGCTCAACGTGCTCGTCTCCGACGTCGGTCGCGCATATGACCGCATCGACCTCGCCGATCATATCGAGCGGATTGTCAAGCACATTCGGGATTTTCGCGGCGCGCGCGATATTTTCCGCCTCCTCGCGCTCTGCGTATCCGGTGCAGCATATATGTGTGATATGCGCGCCGGGCATACCGAAGGTCTCCTCCGGCTGATTCGAAAGATATGCCGGAATCACCGGGAACGGGCACTTCGCCATCTCCTCCGGATCGTATCCGTTGAACATTGCGCTCCACGAATACGGATGTCCGTTGCCCTCGGTCATTCCGAGAATTCCTATTTTAAGCTCACGATCTCCGAGCGGTACCTTTGCCATTTTCGATCTCTCCTTTACTTTTTAGGTCTCGAAAGCACCTTCATGATTTCGGGAATATCCACATCGGCGAAATCCCTCTTTATGTCCGCCGCGGTTCTCTCGGATATCGGCGGGACGTCGAAGTATCCGATGTTCTGTTCCACCTGCGCTTTCGTGTCCGAGCCGAGCACGAGGCTTGAAACTCCGGGCAGGTCGCGTATGAACGCGATCGCAAGCGAAGCGACCGAGATTCCTTCACGCTCAGCGTATTCGCGGAGAAGGCGGATCCTCGGAGCTGCCTGTTCAACGAGAATCGGGTCGGTGATCTTATCGGGATCGAGAAAGAATATGCCCTGAAGGAATACGCTGCGGACAAAAACCGTAACGCCGCGCGCGCCGAGTCTGTCGATCGCGCCGGAATGTATCAGGCGCTGATCGAATATGCTCATCGGCACCTGGATCGCCGTATAGACATCCGATTTCAGCATATCGTCAACCTCGTTCGTGAGATAGACGGATGCTCCGACAAGGTCGGTGTATCCTCTCTTCACAAGGGATTCGAGCGCTTTTGCCGTTTTGTCCCCATGCGCCGTTATATCGGCGGTGACGTGAAGCATCACGCAGTTTACGCGGGGAACTCCGAGTTTTTCAAGCGAGGTCTCCACCGACGAAACGACGAATTTCTCGATCTCGCCTTCGGTCTCGCCCTCGATTTTCGGCACCTTTGTCGTAATGAACGGAAGCTCTCCGTCATACTGTCTGAAGAAATGCCCGATCACGTCCTCGGAATTTCCGTAGACGCGCGCCGTATCAATTGACGAAACTCCACCCTTGAGTGCGGCGCCGAGCATTGCAAAGCTTTCCTCTTCGGCGGGCTGTCCGGTCGTATTCGCAATGCCGTAGTTCATACCGAGCTGGACGGTGCCGAGAGTCATATTGGAAAGCTTCTTTTCACCGATCAGTATACTCTTCATGTCACACCTCCGCGATATCGCGTCCCTGTATCTTTCCCGTTATATCGAGGAAATACTGCCAGAGCGCAACGACATCCGCGCCGACGCTTATGAAGGTATATCCCATTTTGACAAGGTCGTCGAAATTGCCGGGACCACCGACGGTGCCTGCGAATTTGCCGTGCTTTCTCGCCGTGCGTGCAACAAGCTCTCTTGTTTCCTTAACCTGAGGATCGTCAAACTGATTCGGCTTTCCGATTCCCTGACTGAAGTCCGCGGGACCGAAGAACAGCATATCGATCCCAGGAAGCGCGCATATTTCCTCAAGCTCGGAAAGCGGCTCCGGATCCTCGATCTGCACGATGGTGAAGCGTTCCTCGTTCGCCTGCTTCATATAATCGTTTCCGTCAACGAGGCAGAACTTGCCGTCCGTATTTCCTCCATCGATCGGACGGCGCCCGATCGGATGGAATTTCGTATAGTAGACGACGCGCTTTGCGTCCTCGAGGCTCATGAGGTGAGGCACCATTATTCCGGTGGAGTCCGCCTCGAGCGGTCTGACAAGATCGCTGTAGCATCCGTGAGGAACGCGGGTAAGCGTATCACAGTCGTAAATTTTTGCAGCGCGTATTGCGTTTTCGATAAACGAAAAGTCGCTCGGCACGTGCTCCATATCGAGCCAGACGCAGTCGAATCCGCACATTGCGGCGATCTCCGCGGCGCGCGTATCCGCAAGGTTAAGCTTTACGCAAGTTGCGACCTTGCCGCTTCTCATCTGTCTGAGAACACGGCTTTTTCTCATATCCATAGATAACACCTGATTTCCTTATTTGGCGCTGTAGCCGCCGTCAACGGCTATCGTCGCGCCGGTAGTATAAAGCGAAGCGTCGGAGGCGAGGTATACGATAATGCCCTTGACATCCTCGTTGTTTGCCATTCTGCCGATAAACGTACGCTTTGAGTATCTCTCGACAAAGCGCGGGTCCTGATTTGCAAACAGACCGCCGAGTGCAAGGTAGTTGCAGCGGACGCCGTATTTGCCGTAGTAGGAAGCGATAAAGCGGGTGAGGTTGTTCATTCCGCCCTTATGATAGAAGTAATCGGGAGCGCCGAAGCCGCTCATCCACGGGGTCTCTTCGTAGAGCGTTTCATCGCAGCCGAGAAATCCCATGTAGGAGCCGATGTTGATTATGCTTCCGCTCTTGTTTTCAGCCATGTGGTCGCCGAAAACGCGGGAGATCGCAAAAAGTCCGCTTCCGTTGACCTTGAGGCTTTCAAGAAATGCGTCGGGGCTGTCGTGAAAATCGTGCATGGGACGGAGCACCGAATTATTAACAAGGATATCGACCTTGCCGCTCTTTTCGACTATACGCGCAAGAAGAGCTTTTATGCTTTCCTCATCGCTCTGATCGTAGGATTCGGCACGGACATCGAAGCCCTCACCGCGGAGCGCGGACGCAAATTCCTCGTTCGGCTCGAGGCGGCGCGATGCGGTATACACAGTTGCGCCCGCTTCGCAGAGTGCGCGGACCATCTGAGAGCCGAATTTTCCGGCACCGCCGGTGACGAGCGCAACGCGCCCGTCAAGTTTGAACATATCAAGCACAGCCATTATTCTTCACCGTTCAGCAGTTTTTCCGCCGCCTTTACGATCTCAGCACCCGCTTCGGGTGCAAATATAGAATTTCCGACTTCGTATCCGCCGTCGCCGATCGCATCTGGCGTATACACATACCCGGGAAGCTCGCCGTTCGTAAGATTGAATACGAATGTTTTCTTATACTTCGACCTTGCCTTGATTGCAAGTCCGTATTCGACAAAGAGCTCGCCCTGCGTTCCGACTATTGCAGTATCGTTGAGGGTAATCAGCTCGATCTCGCATGGGAGAAGATCGGCATAGACGCTCTCCGCCTTGCCGTCTTCGATCTCAAGAGCGAGATAATAGAGATCCTCGGCGCCGAACATATCGAGCTCCGCATTTCTCATGGTGATATAATCGGCATCATGAAGAGATGCGAAGCGCTCGCGCGCCTTTTCCATGCCGGGCTTTGCCTCGGCGGACGATGCAAATGTTCTTCTCGGAAGATCGATAAACGTATGTTTGAATCCGATGTCAAGCTTGTCGGTGAACTCCATCTTTCCGATACAGTGGAAGATCTCGACTCCGAGAGTCGTGCCTACGCGGCATGCTTCCTCGAAGGTCTGACCGAGGCGGTGATAGCGCGAGCTCTGATTTCCGATCGTGCCCTGTGCAAACATGAATATCGCGTCCGGGAAAGCGAAGTGAATGTAATTGCGGACTCCGCCGGGATAATCGGCGCTGACGAGAACGTTATCAGCGTGAAGATATGTCGGATGGAGCGCGTAGTTGAGAAGGATTCCGCGAATCTTTTTGTCGGAATCGCGGACGGCAAGGATGTTTACGGACGGATCGCAGACACCGCCTTTTTCGCGGCGGTTTCCGCCGACGCCCTGCTCTGCGCCGCAGTGTCCGACATACGAGCCGAATTCGGCGTCAAAGGTGTTGTCGTGTGCTTCCTTTATGATCTTCTCCACCTTTGCGACAAGGTCGGAGACAAAGGCTTCATCGACGAACACGCCTTCGTTTTTCTCGAAATCGTGCACAAGACCCGTATTGGGTGCGCTGTGCGTGTGAGACGCGGTAAACGAAATATCGAAATCAAACTTTGACCGTATCTCCGTGCAGAGGCGCTTCGTGAAGAAGAATATATCCATGGCTACGATCGCCACGCGGTCGGTGCCGTTATCGAGGAACATACACGAAGCGTAAAGTCGGTCGTGCACGCCTTCGTTCGGACGCGGGCAATGGGGATATCCTCCGAGCTGTACGCCTTTTTCGGGAGTGATATCAATGATTGACATACCTGCTTTTAACATTGTGATTGTCCTTTCAGTTAAGCCTTGAGTACCTCAAGAAGATTAAGTTCGCCGTCAACGACGATAACGTCCGCGCGCTTTCCCGCCTCAAGAGAACCGATCTCGCCGTCTGCATGAATCGCTCCGGCGGGATTTAGAGAGCATACGCGGAACACATCGGGAACGGAGAGTCCGAGGGCGTAGAAGTTTCTCGCCGCTTTGTCCATGGTCATTTTGCTTCCGACAAGCTCGCCGCCGAAGAAATTCACGTCCGAATCGTCCTCGCTGCCCGTGCAGCAGTCGGTAATTCCGACGATTCTGTCAATTCCCGCAGCCTTTATCGCAAGCTTTACCATGTCGGGACGGACGTGCACCCCGTTTTTATCGCAGATTATCTCATAGAAGAATCCGTCATGTGCAAGCACTGCGGAATCAAACGACACCTCAAGCGTGCCGCCGTAGCGTGTCGGAGAAATCGCATTTCCCGTCGCGTCAAACAAATGCGTGACGAGGGTCGCGCCCGCATCGGCGGCAAGTGCAACATTCTCGGGGGATGCGCAGCTGTGTCCGATCGAGGAAACGATGCCGCGCGATGTAATATCGCGAATAAACTTCTCCGTGCCGCTCATTTCGGGGGCGCAGGTCCATTGACGGACGATTCCCGTTTCGCAGAGGGGCATATACTCCTCTTCCCGAACGGGAGTTTCCACTCCGATGCCCGAACCGTAATCCGGATTCAGGTACGGTCCCTCGAGATGCACTCCGAGAACGTTAGGAAGTTCGGGAAGCAGCTCCTTTATCTCAAGGGTGTGCTTGAGCATATCCGCGATCGGTATGCGCCGGTACATCGTGAAGAGCATCGACGTCGTGCCGTGCGCAAGATGATGTGCCGCCACCGCGCGCGGATTATCGTGGCAGTAGAACTTTCCGCCGGCGTGACAGTGAATGTCCACGAATCCCGGTGCGATAAGTCCGTCCACGCGGCGCGCGCCGTGCGGAACAGAGGTTCCGCACGCGCGCCCCGCGTATTTGATCACCCCGTTCTCAACCTCAAGCACTCCGTCCGGTACGATCCGGTCGGGAAGCACGAGTGAGCCGAGAAGAGTATATGAGTCCATCAGTATCCGACCTTCTCCATGCACTCGATCGGCTTTGCGATCTCTTCGCTGACATAAACGTCGGTCTTAAGAAGCTGAAGGATCGATGCGGGAACGAGCGGAGTTACCTCTCCGTGGAGGATAAGGCGGGAGATCATTCTCTGCCATGAAGAGAATGTGCCCATGGTCGTGAGATCGTGGGATTCCATTCTCGCTCTTGCACGGCGTACATCTGCGGGACCGATGGTCGCCGCGCGCGGAGGAACATTGGCGATATCGCCGCTGCATCCGAACACGCCGTGGAGAGAATTCTGCATGATCGTCATGGGATTGAGAGTAACGACACGGGCATCCATGTTCATGAAATCCTCAACGCTCGGAGTTCCGAACTCGGGAGTGAGCGGATCGATGAATGCGATATGTCCTGCCCAGCCGGGACCGCTGTAGCAAATATCAGCGCCGCCTTCGCCGCACTCGGTTATCATCTTGGAATAGTCGGCGATATTCTCGGTCGTGGGGTAATGGATGTGATCGAGAGGCATGCGCAGATCCTCGCGGATAGAGCCGTAGAAATACTTGAGCTGAGAATAGGTGAAGCCGCGCTGATAGGTGGAGGGGGCGATATTTCCGTCGTTGTCCGCCCACTCATCCATTGTGAACACATAAACGTTGCGGCAGCTGATATTGTTGAGGTTGATGATCTCGGCGACGGTGCAGTAAATAACGGGGCACGGATTAGGGAGGATCATAACGCACTTCTTATCGAGCATATCGGATGCCTGGATGCGTGCGACCATATCGCCGATCCAGATGGCTCCGGGATTATCGACCACATGGATCTTGAAATCCGGATTCGGATGAACGGTCATCTCCTCGCGTGTGATATTGCGGCAGCGCTCGAGAACTTCCTGATTCTTGTACGGAACAAAGTCCGCAGGCTTGAATGAAAACATGGTATACTCCTTTATGTAATAAAATTATTGACTTATTGAATGCCTCATACGGCATGTGCGGCGGCGGGCGGTATCTTCATTGACGAAGCGAGCCTTGCCGCGCCGAGTGCGGCGGTTTCCGTTGTGTCGGACGCATAAACGGGAAGTCCCGAGACGTCCGAAAGTATGCGGCACCATATCCGGCTTTTCGCTCCTCCGCCGAAAACGATCAGCGAGGATGCGCCGCCCATACGGCGGCTGAGATCGGTTATCTCCTTCGACACGCCCTCGTAAAGCGCGTATATGATCTGACCTCCTGTTGTCCCGAGAGTAAGTCCTCGTATGTCGGCGCCGACCGTGAAGTCGGGCGAAAAAGAGACGCCGCCGGACGACCCCGCCTCTTCGCAGAGCGCGTCAAGCTCCTTATAGGAAGCTCCTCCGAAAAGGTTCTGCGCGACCCATTTCAGAGCCGAGCCGCTCGTGCTGACCACTCCCTCCGCGGAAAAATTATCGCGGTCAAAGGCGAACAGTGAATATCTGTCTTCGCGTGCCGGAATATCAGGAAGCGAATCAAGCAGCTTTGTCACGGCGGTCGCGGTTCCGAGTGAAACGGTCATTGCGCCGTCTCCGACTCCGGCACCGAGCGCGGCAAGCTTCTGATCCTGCCCTCCGAGAAAGACCTCAAGCTTTCCCGTTATGCCGAGCTCCGCTGCGACCTCCGAAAGAACGGTTCCGACAAAATCGCCCATGCAGCCGACGGAGGCAAGCCTTGAAGGATCGACCCCCGCGAATCCGAGAAGGTCGGTGTTCCATTCACGCTTCTTCATGTCGAATGCCATCGTTCCGCCTGCCGCGGTATAATCCGTCACCGCGTTTCCGGTGAGCTTCATATTTATAAAATCGAGCGGCAGCAGGAATTTATCCGCCGAATCGAACATCTCTCTCATGTGGGTCTTCATCCACATAAGCTTCGGAAGAGTATATGTAGGCAGTGCAAGCTTGCCCGTCGAGCAGTAGAGTGCGTCCTCGCCGAACTCCGAAACAAGGAGAGCCGTCTCACTGTCGGAGCGGAGATCGAGCCAGCTTATCGCGTCGGAGAGCGGTTCGCCCGTTTTATCGACAGGCACGACCGCGATTCCCTGCGTGCTGACAGCTATGCCGTCGACAACATTCTCTCCGGATTCGCGCACGGTATGAAGAATACCCTCCTTCACAAGCTCCCACCAGAGCCGCGCATCCTGTTCGACAAAGCCGTCGCGGATTATAAGTCCGTACTCGCGGTTATATTCGGAAAGGACATTCCCTTCCGAATCATACATCACGGTCTTGCACGCCGTTGTTCCAAGGTCTGTTCCTATATACATATTCTATTTTTAAAATAAGAATGCAAAGTACAGATCCTGCTATCGACCACAACAACCTTAATCATATTAGCTCACCCCACATAGTATTGTGACTGCATATTCCACATTTGAGAATAAAGTCCACTAGATTCTAATAATTCTGTATGAGTACCTTGTTGCTCAATTTCTCCGTTATTTAATACTATAATATTGTCGCAAAATTGACAACTGGACAGTCTGTGCGATATGTATATAGTCAGTTTATTCTTAGTTAAACTGTTAAATTTGGAATATATGTCTGCCTCAGTAAGTGGGTCCAATGCCGAGGTCGGTTCATCAAGAATCATTATGGGAGCATTCTTATACAAAGCTCTAGCAATCATTAACTTTTGAGTTTCGCCCCCAGATAATTCAACACCTTCGGCATCAAATTCCTTACTAATGTTTGTCTTCATTCCATTAGGTAATTTATTAACTACATCTGCAAGTCCCGCACGTTGGATACAATCCACTGCCTCTACAATATTAATTGTTGTATTATCTGAATTAAACAAAATATTTTCTTCTATTGAAAAATGCAGAGTTCTAAAGTCTTGAAAAACTGCAGAGATATAATCAGAATAAATATTGTATGGAATTGTGCTAATATCAATTCCGTTAATTAAAATTGTCCCTTCGGTAGGTTCATAAAACCTGCACAGCAATTTTATTAATGTTGTCTTGCCAGCCCCGTTGATTCCAACAATAGAAACAGACTTGTTACCACGAATTTCAAACGAAACATTCTTCAATATATAGGAATCAGTATAGGGGTATGCAAAGGATACGTTTTTAAATTCTATACTGACGAGATTTCCAACGGCGTCAGCAACAGGTATTTTGATATCTTCGGTATTGTCAATATAGTCATCTTTTGTTTTTTCAATACAGTATCGGAATTCCTTTACAAACAATCCCGTCTGCATTATTGAGGAGACGCCTGTAACAATAGAACTTACATTGTTGGAAAAAGTGTTCACGGATGTCATATACATGGAAAAATCTCCGATTTTCAGTCCATTGAAAAACATCTTGTATGCTAAGATGAAATATACAACGCCCTCTTGAAAAATATTTGAAAACACTGAAAACAATCCATTTTTCTGTATTTCAGCATTGTGCTTGGTAGCTTTACGCAAATATTCATTGACGCTTTTTTCTGTTTTATCGTAAATCCAATCCTGCAGCTCATTTATTCTGACTTCTTTTCCAAACTCCGGATCTCTCATGATCCGTATTAAATATCCGTTTTTTCGCATTATCGGGGCATATATAGGACGCCATTTTTCCCATAGTTTCCTGTTTTCCCTTTCGGCGAAAAGACGTGTGCATACTGTAAGCAAAACAAAAACAAATATGATCGGCTGCAAAGTTAATATGATAGCAAACAGTCCTGCTGCCGTTACAATAGCTGAAATTATTGAAACTATGCAATCTATAAGTTGGGTGTACTGTGCACCGTCTTTTGCAAGTTCCATAAAATCCCTGATTCGTGTGGTTTCCACATCACTATATTTCATTTTCATTGCAGCTTTTCCAAGTTCATGTTTGATCTTATATACAGTTATATTCGTTTGATTTGAAAGGAAATAGTTGTTGAATATATTGAACAACTCAATACCGAACGTTGCCGTCGCATAACAAAACACATATATTATACTGAGTTTTATATCTTTACCGTAAGTTACTTCATTAAGTATCATACGAATAAATATAATCGGCAAAAACGGGGTTATAATATTGCTTATTATGTTAATACACTGATGAATGACCATTTTGGGATTGGTTTTATACATAAATTTTATCATAAAAATAAAATTCGATAATAGTCCCCAGACTTTATTCATTGTATCTCATCCTTTGTCTCAATCAAATAGTATTTTGCCTGTTCCGTAAACATATTGTAATATAAGCCGCCTTTATTCATAAGCTCATCATGAGTTCCATATTCAACTATCTCACCGGCGTTGAACACTGCAATGTGATCGCAAAATCGAGATGAGGCAAGGCGGTGCGAAATAAAAATTGCGGTTTTTCCTTCTGTGATTTTGTTGTATTTTTGATATAAATCAAATTCTGATATTGCGTCAAGTGCCGAAGTTGGCTCATCAAGTATTACTATGGGAGCATCCTTATAATACGCTCTAGCCATAACCAATTTTTGACTTTCTCCTCCCGAAAACTCAATGCCCTCATCATCAAAATCCTTGAATATAGATGTAGCCATACCTTTGGGAAGTTTCGATAATTTGTTTTCCAGTCCAGCTTCTAATATTGACTCTTTTAATTTGTGACTATTCAAATCGTGATTCAATATAATATTCTCTAAAAAAGAGAATGAGAACACTTTAAAATCCTGAAATACCACCGCTAATTTTTTAGCATACTCAGATTTTTTTATATTTGAAATGTCAGTACCACAATACCTGATACATCCATCTATCGGACGGTAAAGGCCACAAAGTAACTTTATGAAAGTTGTTTTACCCGCTCCGTTGAGGCCCACAATGGAAAGTTTTTCACCTTTTTTTATCTTTATAGATATATGTTTTAGGGTCTCCATTTCTGTATTGGGATACATGAAGGAAACATTATCATATTCAATTACTGCATTATTGGATGTTTCATCAAGTGGTTCCACGGAAGCTTCATCAGATTGCGAAAAGGCCTTTTTTGTATATTCCTTGTAATCATCAGCATATTTTGAAAGAAGGGTGAGGTTTATGTACTGAAGAATAAAACTATTCAGCGAAGCTGTCAAGCTAAAAATTGCTCCAATGTACATGCTGAATGAACCAACGGTTATTCCCCCTTTTATAACCTGAATTGTAACATACCCGTAAGATAAAACATTTTGAAAAAATGACAACAACGATGAAAACACATTTGTAAAGTGTTTTTTTTGCAGAAATTTCTTATTCTCATCAGTATATTTCCCCAACGTATTATTGAATTTTTTGTTCAGCAGTTCGTTTGTTTTGTTGATTCTTATTTCTTTTGCATAATCAAAAGATGCCATCACTGAAAACAGGTAATCAAATATTCGTGTGTATTTTGCCAAAGTAGGTTGAAATTCATATGTAATCATTGATATTTTCTTGTTGAAGAAATAATGTAATAATACAATAACAAATACAGATAATGCAACAACAGGACTCAGTGTTGAAATAATATAAAGATATCCGATTAGCGTAAATAAGCTAGTCAATAGGGTCTGTATCGTTTCAATTACATTATTTTCACGGATATTCATGGATACTTTCTTTTGTATGTCTCTTATTTCGCCGTTTTCAAACTTGTCGTAATCCATCCGTTGAAAGTGGTTAGCATATGACATTCCATCTTTTACGTCTGATCTATTTATGGCCATGTTAATAAAAACTCCCGCTGCCATTCTTATCAAACGTAAAACAATCATACTTCCGATCAATATACCGATGGCGACAAGGATTTGTTTCCACGATCCGTTTCCAGTCAGAACATCAATTATATACTTAGGAAGTATTAAAAGAACAAAAGGCTCTACGGTATCAAGTATGATTTCGATTCCCGAGGCGACGAAACGCCGTTTGCTTATGTTCCACGAATACCGAATCATAAACAAAATGTTTTTTATCATATATTCTTCCAATCTGCTATATGCTTTTCTACATTGCAATGAAGGCAAGCGCCACTCTGAAGTAAACGAGAAGCGCAAGCGCATCGACGATAGTGGTTATAAACGGACTTGCCATAACGGCGGGGTCGAATCCGACACGCTTTGCAAGTATGGGAAGCGTGCATCCGACGACTTTGGCAAGAAGCACGGTCGCGACAAGGGTGATACATACAACAAGTGCGATCACAGCACTCACGCGGTCTATCGTTATCATCTTCACGAAGTTCACAGCGGCAAGAGAAACGCCGCAGAAGAACGCTACTCGCACTTCCTTCCAAAGGACGCGGAATATGTCCTTCATGGCGATCTCGCCGAGCGAAAGTCCGCGTATGATTGTTACCGAAGCCTGACCGCCGGCGTTTCCGCCCGTATCCATGAGCATCGGTATATATGCGACAAGCGCCGCCTGCGCGGCAAGTGCATTTTCAAATCTTAGAAGTATCTGACTTGTAAATGTTGCGGAGACCATGAGCAGAAGAAGCCAAGGGATACGCTTGCGCCATGTCTCGAAAACTCCCGTGCGGAGGTACGGCTTATCGGACGGCGAAATTGCCGCCATTATTTCGATATCCTCGGTATCCTCTTCCTTGATGACGTCTATTGCGTCGTCGAAGGTTACGATACCGACGAGGCGTTTCTCATTATCGACTACGGGAAGCGCCAGAAAATCGTATTTTGCAAGAAGCTTTGCGACCTCCTCTTTATCCGTCATCGTATCGACTGATATGATCGAGGTCATCATTATATCGCCGACAGCCGCGTCGTTTCCCGCAATTATCATATCCCTTACGGTCGTGAGACCGATAAGCTTACGGCTGTCATCCGTGACGTAGCAGGTATATACGGTCTCCTTGTCGAGTCCGGTTGCGCGTATACGTTCGAAAGCGTCGCTCACGGTCATGCGGGCGCGAAGCTCCACAAGCTCCGTAGTCATTATCGATCCCGCACTGTCCTTAGGATAGTTAAGAAGCTGATTTATCAGCGTTCTTGTTTCGGGAGAGGTATTGTCAAGTATGCGCTTGACAACATTCGCGGGCATTTCCTCAATCAGGTCGACGGTATCGTCGAGAAACAGGTCGGAGACAACTTCGGTAAGCTCTTTGTCGGAGAGTGCTTCGATAAGAAACTTCTGAACGTCCGGCTCCATTTCGACAAAGCATTCCGCCGCAAGATCCTTCGGAAGCAATCGGAAAAGTATCGGAATGTCCTCCTCCTCGCACTCGGTGAAGATCTGTGCGACATCCGCCGGCTCGAGATCTTCGACAAGTTTTCGCAGAGCGGCGAATTCTCTCGATGCAATGAGTTCTTTAATTTCTTCGGTGATGGTAAGTTCGTCGGACATACTCTCTCCTCCTTTTCCGTTCGATTTATTTATATTCAGGCTGTATTCAGTCCCCGAAAGCCTCCTCTGCCGCACGGCGTATCCTTTCAAGTGCGGACTTCATGTCGGCGGCTCCGAAAAGCGACGTTCCCGCAACGAACACACCGGCACCGCGGGATGCGCATTCGGCGGCGCTCTTTTCGGATATTCCGCCGTCCACCTGTATCTCAACACCGACGCCGAGCCTGTCCGCGGCGGCGCGTATCTTCTCTATCTTCGGAAGCATATCGCTCATGAAGCTCTGTCCGCCGAAGCCGGGTTCGACAGTCATCACAAGGATCATGTCGGCGATATCGAGATATTCAAGCGCCGTCTCGGCGCTCTCGCCCGGTTTGACCGCGAAGCCGGTCTTCATTCCGCAGCTCTTTATCTTTTCAAGCGCTTCGCGGGTGCTTCCGTTCACGCAGGTATTCTCATGAAGCGTGACGCGGTCCGCGCCGCAGTCGCGCAGCTTTTCTATATAGCGGTCGGGGCATGACGTCATCATATGCACGTCAAGCTCGGTATCCGTTATCCGCGATATAGCCTTTACCGTATCAAAACCGAAGGATATATTCGGCACATATACGCCGTCCATAATATCGAGGTGGAGCATATCCGCTCCGGCGGACGATGCTCGGCATATCTCATCCTCAAGATGAAGCATATCCGCGGCAAGCACGGACGGCGCGATTTTAATTTTCTTCATTCGTTTCTCCGTAAAGAATCAAAAACTTTTTTCATTCGCCGGGTGTGAAAATCCGACGGCTGACATCAAACACGCGTTTTCGGCTCTGCCGCGCGCCTGCCGACCCCGTGTCACCGGGGTAAATAATTCATATCCTGTTAATGGCGGCTGAGCCGCCCCGAAACAGATTTCCGCTTTCCTGCAACGGACGTTGAAACAAGGAAGTGAATACAATGAGGAAAGCGTAAAAATATCCGCTGCTTTGCCGCCGCAAGGCAGCGGAAACTGTTTTACCGTTCTTCGGAGGAGACGAGGCAGACGGCGTGCGCCGCGATTCCCTCGCCCCTTCCCGTAAAGCCGAGATGCTCCTCGGTAGTGGCTTTTACGTTGACATCGCCTATATCGGCTCGGCAGGCTTCGGCAATTCTCCTGCGCATATCGGTGATATATCCGGCAAGCTTCGGCGCCTGTGCGATCACCGTACAATCTATGTTCTCCACATGATATCCCACGGTGTCAAGCTCGTTTATGCAGTCCGCAAGAAGCTTCATGCTGTCGGCATTATTATATCTTTCATCGGTGTCGGGATAATGCGCCCCGATATCAGGCAGGGCGCATGCCCCGAAAAGTGCGTCTATCAGCGCATGGATAAGTACATCTCCGTCCGAATGGGCTTCAAGTCCGTATCCGCACGGTATCTCAACTCCGCCGAGGACCATTTTACGCTCCGGCGAAATGCGGTGAACGTCATATCCGTGCCCTATTCTGAATTTCATAATACGCCTCCGTTTTATCAGATATGCTCCCTGCTTTTCAGTATCGCCTCCGCCGTGATCTCATCGCCTGGGTAGGTGATCTTGATATTGTCCGAGCCGCATTCGACAAGGCTGACCTTGAATCCGAGGCGCTCCGCGAGCATACAGTCGTCAGTGACCGCGACCCCGTCCTTTTTCGCCATATACGCACCCGCACGGTACATATTGCACATGAACACCTGCGGTGTTTTCACAAGCCAGATACGGTCGCGGTCGAGCGTTTCGTCGATAACCTCGCCGTTCTCCGAATATTTGACCGTGTCGCGCGATCTCTCGGCAGCAGCCGCCGCCCCGCTTTCGTATGCGCGTCTCACCGTTTTTTCGATCAGCTCGGGGGTGACAAGGCATCGTGCCCCGTCATGTATGCAGACGTACCGCGAATCGTCCGACACCATGTCAAAGCCCGCGAGGGAGGATTCCTGACGAGTCTTTCCGCCTTCGACTATCTGGGTTACCTTGCCGAGCTTATACGTTATGCAGTACTCTCCGAGGAGGTCGAGCTCGTCTCGGCGTCCGACCACAACGATCTCGTCTATAAGATCCGTATTTTCAAATGCGCGGATAGTGTGAACGCATACGGGAATGTTGTCAATGAGAAAATTCTGCTTTGTGATCTCTCCCGAGGAGAACCGCTCCCCCGTTCCCGCGCACAAAACGACCGCCGAGGTAAACGGATGCTTATTTCCGTTCCGGAAAATCTGCTTTGCCGCCGATGAAAAAATATTTCCCACATTTACCTCCGCATGTGTTTTTGCGCCCGGCGCGGCGTCTTCCGAAACTCTTCCGCCGCGACACGCCGCATGAGCGCAGTTTTATTATGCTATTATATCACATTATTTTCCCGTTGAAAATATATAACCGATATTTTTTACATTGTTCGGGCGAAAAAAGTTATTTACGGCAATATAATAATTAAGACTTGAAGCGGCGGCGATTATCTGTTATTATTATATAAACGGCGCAGTTATGCGGAAGTCTCCGCGAATTCCCTGCCGTTTCCCGAAATCCTCGGAAAGGAAGCCCCCGCCCGGCGGAGGCAAAGCTTTGAAAAATGAAAACAGCTACTGAAATTTTTGAAGAAATAACGCGCATACCGCGCGAATCAGGCCATGAGGAAAAGATCGCGTCTTATCTTGAGGAGTTTGCGCGTTCGTACGGACTTTACTGTCTGCGCGACAGTGCGAACAACATCCTTATAAGAAAGCCCGGCAGATCCGAGCCGGTCATTCTTCAGGGGCACTCGGATATGGTGTGCGAAAAGGAAAGCTCGTCCAATCACGATTTTTCCGCGGATCCTATCCCGCTTATCCGCGACGGCAGGTATCTTACCGCCGACAGAACGACTCTCGGTGCCGACGACGGCATATCGATGGCAGTAATGATGGCGCTTTTGTCGGACGACAGTGTGACCGCGTCGCTTGAGTGTCTCATCACGTCCGAGGAGGAGACCGGACTCTGCGGAATGAAGGCATTCGACTTTTCCCTTCTTAAGGGACGCACCATGATAAACCTCGATTCCATGGACGAGGGTATCGCAACGGTATCCTGCTGCGGCGGAATGCGTTCCGATATCACCGTTCCCGCAGGACGCCGCCCCGGGCATCTTCGCGGATACGCCCTTCATCTGAAAGGCTTCTACGGCGGTCACTCGGGCGAGGATATCAATTTCGGAAGAACCAACGCGATCGAAGCCGCGCTCGGACTTCTCGGCACGGTGCCGGGCGTGAAGATAGACAAGATCCACGGCGGCTCGAAGGACAACGCGATTCCGAGAGAATGCGATATATATTTCGCGTCCGATGCCCAAAACGTGAAGGAACTCATATCCGCGGAAAATGAAAAGCTCCGGGAAAGGGTAAGCGACGACGACCGTAATTACAGCGCGGAAGTCGAAGAATGCCTTCTCGATTCGGTATTCGAAGACGGGCTTTACGAAAGGCTCGTTTCTCTGATAGGGTGTATCCCCCACGGAGTGACCGAAATGAATCCGGACATTCCGGGGCTTGTCAAGACCTCGGCGAACATCGGAAAAATACGCACATCGGAATGCGGAGTAAGCATAACGGTGTCGTCGCGTTCCTCCGACGAGGCGGCGCTTGACGCTCAGCAGGAAACGATAAACTCCGCTGCGGACGAGGCAGGCGGTCACGCGCTCCACCGTGACAGATACCCCGGATGGGCGTTCTCGAAGGAAGGCAGAATACTGAAGGTTTATCTTGAAGCTTACGAATCGCTCTTTTCAAAGAAAGCCGTATACGAAGGCATTCATGCCGGTCTCGAATGCGGAATAGTAAAGGCTGCCGTTCCCGACATGGACATAATCTCGATCGGAGCCGACATCCGTTCTCCGCACACGCCCGACGAAACGCTTGACACCGAATCCCTCGAACGTCTTCTGGCAACCGTAAAGGAAATTCTCAGACGTATTGAGCTTTGACGGGAAGTCTGCGGCGAAAGCGCTCATGTTCGAGGAAAAGCGGATTGAGCCTGTAACCGCCGAATCGGCGCGTCAGAATCAGTTTCTTTCCGCATACTCTTCTTGATTTTGAATTTATATTCGAAACATGGACGCTCACCGTATTGCTTCTTATCTCCGGCATCACCTTTACAAAGCAGTTACGGACCATATCCTCCGCAGTATACCACTCGCGCATTCCGAAGATCAGGAGCAAAACGATTGTCCTCTCGAGCCGTGTAAGCGCAAATTTTCTGCCGCAGAACACAACTTTTCCCTCAGGATTAAAATATATTCCACCGTACGACGGCGTATCGGCATCGTTTCCGCAAAGCGCAGCAGCACGCGCTTTAAGAAACTGCATGAGATCGCCGTCGTTTTCTTCGCTGTAAAAATATGCGTCGGTGTTGATAATATTCTTTCCGGTATGATTTATGACTATGAGTTCGGCTTTATCCGCCGATCCGAGCGCCGAAAGCTGATCTTCTCTGTCTGCGCAGAGCACAACGATATCCTTGCCGTGCGGGAAATGTACAAATTCCGACACACTGCAGAAAGCGCACGGAAGAAAGGCCGAAAGAGCCGAGTGTCTCAGAGCGAGCCCGCGCTCGGTGTTATCATCAACAATAACTATCATAATATTCTCCGTTCACGGTATAAAAAGAAAAAAACACGAATATAAATATATCACCACGGAAAGGAAGGGGCTTAGATATGTTTATCTGCACGCTGAAGGCAAGCAATATCAAATTTTTCGCCGCCGTTCTGGCAGCGGTGACGGTTCTTATCTCGATAATCGTTTTTTCCTCCGATGTCACCGCGCAGACCACCGACGCGATTGCAGCCGCAAATGAAAAAATAAGCTTTGAAAAGGTAAAGACAAACGAAGACAGAGTGAATTTTCTGAAGCAGTTCGGATGGGATGTCAACGAGACACCGAAGGAAGAGGTCACAATGAAGGTTCCCGCCGAATTTGACAAGGTGATGAACTCCTACAACGAAATACAGAAGAATCAGGGGCTCGATCTGTCAAAGTACAAGGGCAAGGAAGTCGTCAGATACACCTACGAGATCACAAACTACCCCGACTACGGCGGAACGGTATACGCAAACGTCATAATCCACAAAAACAGAGTAGTCGGCGGAGATGTCTGCTCCGCCGACGTTACCGGATTTATTTCGGGGTTTGCGATGCCCGAGGGAAAAAGCTCAGGAAAATGATACCGTTATATCATCCCCGTTGATCCTCCCGTCGGGCAAAGACACCCATGCTCCGCCGCACGCCGGAAGCGTTATGCTTCCGGCTTTTTCTTTTGCGTCACCCGCAATAATACGGAATTTTCCCGGAATCGATACCGTCATTTCGCGCCCGGTGCGGTTTATTATACAGATCACCGACGGTGAATTTCGCTCCTCGCGCCGAAAGCGTTCAAGCACGGCAAACTCGGGCGACAGCAAAATTATGCCGAAATCCCCGTCGCAGAAAAGGTCCTCTTCTTTGCGTGCGCGTAGGGTGCGTCGGAATTCGCCGAGAAGTGCGGTATCCTCTCTCCCCCACGGGAAAGGTCGGCGGCAGAACGGATCGCGGTATCCTTCCGTTCCGACCTCATCTCCGTAAAACACGGAAAAGGCGCCCGGAAGAAACGCAATAATCTTAAGTGCAAGCAAAAGAAGCGACACCGCGTGCACTCTCTCGCCGACGCTCATGCGAAGATGTGCAAGGTCCGCATTAGACTTGCCCTCGACGCTCTCTCCGCCGAGGACGGTAAGTATCCTCTCGGTATCGTGTGTCCCGAGGAAATTCATAACGCCGTCGAGCACGCATTTCGGATACCTTCGGCATATCCCCGTGACCGTATCGGAAAATTTTCCGCAGTCTCCGTCGCGCACATACGATATGACCGCGTCGCGGAACGGATAGTTCATCACCGAATCAAGCTGAGCGGCGGAAAAATACGATCTGCGTTTTCCGTAGGATATCTTATTCGACGCATCCTCCCAGACCTCACCGATCACGGCACATTCGGGATCATACGATCTCACGGCGCGGCGAAATCCGTCAAGAAAGCCGTCGGACAGCTCGTCGCAGACGTCAAGCCGCCAGCCCGCGATCCCCGCACCGTTCCACTTGCGGACTACGGAATCCGTGATGAAGCGTCGGTATGATTCGCACGAGGAATTCACGCGCGGCAGGATCTTAACTCCCCACCAGCACTCATAATCGTCGGGAAACGAGCGAAAGCTGTACCATTCGGCATAGGGCGAATCCTTCGATTGGTACGCGCCGAGCGAGGGGTACCTTCCGTATTTATTGAAATATACGCTGTCGTCCCCCGTGTGGTTGAAAACGCCGTCGAGTATAATGCCGATCCCGATTTTTCCGGCTTCGGCGATAAGGTTGAAAAGCGCTTCGTCTCCGCCGAACATAGGATCGACGGTCATATAATCGCCGGTGTCGTATTTGTGGTTCGAATAAGCATCGAATACCGGGCTGAGATAGATATAGTCCGTGCCGAGAGCCTTTATATAGTCGAGCTTTTCGGCAATGCCCCACAGATCGCCGCCGAAGAACACATTGTTCTTCACGTCGGCTCCCGGATATTCGCCGTACTGCGGAATTCCGCCGTTCCAATCCGGATCGAGGACTGCGCCGTCCTTCACGCCGCATTTTCCGCTGCGTCTGAATCTGTCAACGAATATGTGGTATATCACGGCGCCCTTCAGCTTTTCCGGGACGTGAAGTGATTTGTCATATATGAGAAGCTGACGATCCGCGTTTTCGGTGAGGATTTCTTCACCCTCTCCGCCGAACGAGCGCTTTTTTCCTCCCGCGGTAATCATATAGCGGTAAAACCAAAGTCCCGCCGAAAGGCGCTCCGCGGGGATCAGAACGCTCCAGATGTCTCGCCCGAGGACAAAGCTTTCCCATTCGAGAGGAAAGCTCTCCTCATTTCCGCCGTCGCGCCGTATCAGAAGCTCGGCATCCGACACTCCGAACGCACGGTCAAAGGTGAGGGAAACCCGGATGTCCTTCCCTTCCTCCGCCGCCCCCGAAATGAGTTTGCCGTCGGCACCCGCGCGTTTTTCTTCCCTGAAAATATCCTGCATTATTTCACCGGAGAGAGATTCCATATTTTCTCGGCGTACTCGCGTATGCTGCGGTCGGACGAGAAGTATCCCGCGCCCGCGATATTGCAGAGCGATTTCTTCGCCCACTTCATGCTGTCGGCGTAGCAGTCGCACATTGACTCGTACGTCGAGAAATACGAATCAAAGTCCGCCATGCACATATAGGGATCGGCGATTCCCGCGCCGTGAAGAAGATAATTTGCCATCCCCTCGAAGGAATTGCCGTAAAATCCGCGGCGAAGAGTTTCCACCGTCTTTGAAAGTCTTTCGCTCTTGCGGCAGTATTCGGCGGAATCGTACCCTCTCTTCCACAGCTCATCGACCTCGGTGGAGTTGAGTCCGAATATGAAGAAATTCTCCGCTCCCGCCTTCTCCATCATTTCGATATTCGCTCCGTCGAGCGTGCCGAGCGTCAGCGCTCCGTTTATCATGAACTTCATGCATCCCGTGCCCGACGCTTCCTTTCCGGCAAGCGATATCTGTTCACTTATATCCGATGCGGGCATCAGCGTTTCGGTCGTGGTGACATTGTAATCCTCAAGGTATATGACGCGGATCTTATCCCTCACTCTCGTATCGCGGGCAAACTCCTGTCCGATGCTCCAGATAAGCTTTATTATATCCTTCGCCATATAGTATCCCGGAGCCGCCTTGCCCCCGAAAATGAACGTGGCGGGGGTTATATCGGCATTCGGATTTTCGAGAATATCATTATAAAGCGATATTATTTTGAGTGCGTTCAGAAGCTGGCGCTTATACTCATGCATTCGCTTGACCTGAACATCGAAAATCGACGAAGGATCGATGCGCACTCCCGTATTCTTCTCCACAAGCGCGGCAAAATTGACCTTGTTGTCCGCCTTGATCTGCATAAGTCTTTCAAGCGTGGGCTTATCGTCCTTAAACGCTCTGAAATCCTCGAGGCGTTCACTGTCCGTGCGGTATGCCGTGCCTATGCACTCGTCAAGAAGCGCGGAAAGCCCCGGATTCGAATAGCAGAGCCATCTTCTGTAGGCGATTCCGTTTGTGACGTTTGTAAACTTATCGGGGAAAGCCTTGTAATAATCGTGGAATACGGTTTTCGTAAGGATATCGGAATGAAGCGCCGAGACGCCGTTCACCTTATGGGATGCGGCGACGCTGAGGTTTGCCATGCGCACCTGCCCCTGTGCTATCACGGACATTCTCGATATGCGGTCCCAATCTCCGGGATACATATTCCAGAGATCGGCGCAGAGGCGGCGGTTTATCTCCTTGACTATCATATGGATACGCGGAAGCTTGAGGGCAAAAAGACCCTCGTTCCAGCATTCGAGCGCCTCGGGCATGACCGTATGGTTTGTGTACGAGATCACGCGAGTCACGACAGACCACGCCGCCTCCCATGTATATGAGTATATATCCATGAGGATACGCATAAGCTCGGGAATGCAGAGTGCGGGGTGGGTATCGTTTATATGGATCGCAACCTTATCCGCAAAGTTGTAAAGCGTTCCGTACACGGCAAGGTGATCCGCAATTATATTCTGAAGCGATGCGGACACAAGGAAATACTGCTGAGTAAGGCGGAGCATCTTTCCCTCGTCGTGGTTATCGGACGGATACAGAACCTTTGAGATTATCTCGGCGTCCGTCGTTTCCTGAAGCGCTCGGACATACTCTCCCTGAGAGAAAAGGCTCATGTCGAATATCTTCGTATCATGCGCTCTCCACAATCTGAGAAGATTGACAGCCTCGCCGCCCGCTCCCGATATCATCATATCGTAGGGCACAGCCTGCACTTCGTCGCAGTCTTCGTATGTGATGCTGCACTTTCCGCCCTGCCAATTCTCGGTCACATGACCGCCGAAGCGGACGTTTACCGCGCGGTCCGTGCGCGGATTCAGCCATGCATCCCCGCGGCTCATCCACTCATCGGGAAGCTCTATCTGGTTTCCGTCGATTATCTTCTGCTTGAACAGCCCGTATTCGTAGCATATCGAAAAGCCCGTGGCGGGATAACTCAATGTGCTGAGAGAATCCATAAAGCAAGCCGCAAGCCGTCCGAGTCCTCCGTTTCCGAGACCGGGATCGGGCTCCATTTCATAGATTGAATCGAGAGAGAAGCCCATGTCGGAAAGAGCCTTTTCGTAAAGCTCCGCTATACCGAGATTCATAAGGCTTGATTTAAGGGAGCGTCCGACGAGAAACTCCATGCAGAGATAATAGACGCGGCGCGCCTTCTTCGCTTTCACTTTCTCTTTGAAATCCGATCTCTTTTGGGTGAGGATATCCCTCACCGTGAGTATCGTCGCTTTATATACCTGATTTGCGTTTGCCTCATCGGGCATCACTCCGAAAAATCTTGCGAGCTTTGTTTCGAGATTTTTCTTTATTTCCTCTTCGGTGCACTGTTCCTTTGACATCTGATATTCCTTTCCGTCGGGCTTTTGCGTTTTGCTCCGTTTATCATGCGAAGTGCCCGTTCTTTGCTTTTCCGGCAAGCCGGAAGCGGCGCCGGCGGTGATAATTCACTCTGCGGCGCCGCCTTCTCAATACTGCATTGAGGTATAGAGATCGATATATTTCCCGGCGGAGCTGTGCCATGAGAAATCGGTATCCATTGCGCGCCGTACAATCGATCTCCATTTTTCGCCGTCTCCGTACACGGTACGCGCGTAATACACGGTATTCATCATATCGTGTGCGTTATAGTTTACGAACGAGAATCCGTTTCCCGTGTTTTCAAATTCGTTATACGGAATTATCGTATCGGCAAGGCCGCCTGTCTCACGAACGATCGCCACGGTGCCGTAGCGCGATGCGATCATCTGCGAAAGCCCGCACGGTTCGCTCTTCGAGGGCATGAGGAACATATCCGCGCCCGCATAAATCTTTTTTGAGAGAGCCTTATTGAATTCGATCATGGCGCAGACGCGGTCGGGATAGCGCGACGCCATATAACGGAAGAAGTCTTCAAGCTCCGCCTCTCCCGTACCGAGTACGGCAAACCGTATGTCCGAATTGCATACGATCTCCTCGAGCACGCGCCGGACAAGCTCAAAGCCCTTATGGGATGCAAGGCGCGATACCATCGCAACGATCGGCGCATCCGAATGCGGGAAGGAGCATATATCTTCAAGCGCCGCTTTATTCTTCGCCTTTCCGGTCATATCGTCCGCACTGTAGTTTGACGCTATATCGGGATCGGTCTTCGGATCGTAATATGAGATATCGATACCGTTTATTATACCGCTTATCTTTTCACGGTACATACGGAGTATGTGATAAAGGCCGGCGGAATAGTATTCGGTCATGATCTCTTTGGAATACCTCGGGCTTACGGTCGTAACTCTGTCCGCGCAGACGATCGCGCCCTTTGTGAGGTTGATATTCCCGCTATAGTCAACGATGCTCCTGTCCCATTCGTCGAGCTCGAATACATCGCCGAGTATATCGAAGCCGAACACGCCCTGATAATCGATATTGTGTATCGTATATAGCGCGGATATTCTCTGATAGCGTTCGAGGTGGGCATATTTTCTCTTCAGGTAGATAACGCTGAGCGCGCTCTGCCAATCGTTTGCGTGAAGTATATCCGGATAAAAATCCGTGATCCGCATAAGCTCGAGCACAGCCTTCGAAAAGAAAGCGAATCTCTCGCCGTCATCGAAGTTGCCGTATGCCTGCGCACGTTTGAAATAGTATTCGTTATCGATGAAGTAGAAAGTAACGCCGGAGCGCTCGATCTTATATATGCCGAGGTACTGTCTTCTCCACGAAAGCGTCATCTCTCCTTCGAATACTCTCTCAAGCTTATCGTTCCATCCGTTTCTCACCGAAGGATAGAGCGGTATCACCACGCGGACATCCGCCTTATCTCCGAGTGTCGCCTTGACCGCCGCCGGAAGCGAGCCCATAACATCGCCGAGACCTCCGGTAGCCGCAAAAGGAAGTGCTTCTCCCGCTGCATAAAGAATTTTCATTTTACCCTCCGTTCCGCCGACGTGCGGCGTACTGTCCGCCGTTTTTTCCGGCGGAATTTTGTCTGCCGTGACCGTCCGAAGGATCAGAGCATCTTGCCCTTCGGCACATAGTAAGGATTTTCCCCGATTCCCGAAAGCATGCGTGAATCGCGGATAACAACATTCTTGTCGGTTATTACGCAGTTGAGGTACACGTTCTCCCCGGTCTGCGTATCCTGCATAAGTATCGAATTCTTGACCGTGGTATTTCGTCCGACCTTCACTCCGCGGAAAAGGATGCTGTTTTCGACGTGACCGTATATCTTGCAGCCGTCCGCAATAAGCGAATTCTTAACGTCGGAATCCGCGCTGTAATATGTCGGGGCGCTGTTTCTTACCTTAGTGAGCACGGGGCGGTTTTTGACTTCGAAAAGAGACGCTCTCGCCTCGGGGGATTTTATGAGATCCATGCTCGCAGTGTAATAATCCGCAAAGGATGATATGCATGCGAAATATCCGTCGTACTTATACACGCGGTAGTTTGAATATTTCAGATTTTTGAATATTATTTCCCTTGTCAGGCTCGTATATCCGTGGGCTATCGAGTCGAGAAGTATCTTATGGAGATACTCGGTTCTCATTACGACGATGTTCAGCGAGACATCCGCCTCACCCTCAAACGATGTCGGATAAGTGAGAACATCGGTTATCCTGCCGTCCGGGTCGGATTCGTAAAGCACGTTCATGCTTGCCTGAGCCGGGGTCAGATACATGCGCTTGACGGCAACGGTCATATCCGCTCCGTATTTTGCGTGATCGTTTATGATATCGTTGAAATCGACGTTGCATATCACGTCGCAGTCGGAGAGAACTACATATTCGTCGGTGATGCGGTTTATCGCGTTGTTCACGCTTTTCAGTGCTTCAAGCCTTGTCGTATAAAGTGCATTGCGGTTATTTGCGTATGCGGTGATATTCGGAGGAAGGATCTTGATTCCGCCGGAGCGTCTTGCAAGATCCCAATCCTTGCCCGAGCCGAGGTGATCCATAAGTGACTGATAGTTGTAGTGCGTTATGACGCTTATATTATAGATATTGGAATTGACCATGTTCGACAGAGCGAAGTCGATAAAGCGGTATCTGCATCCGAAGGGCACGGACGCCGTTGTTCTCAGCCGTGTAAGCTCGGGCAGATTGCCGTCATGTATGTTTGAAAAAATTATTCCCGCTGCTCCCATATCACTTATCCTCCCTTCCGAGATTTTCAAGATACTGTTTCGTCGCCATCATGCCCGCCGGAACGTCCGCGCCGTCCGGGACGGTCACGCCGCCGGACACGACGGTTATTCCGGTGCTCGCGCTTCTCGTGCGTCCGACGACGCTTCCCTCTCCGACGGTCGCATCGGAATCGATTATGCTGTAATTTACAAGCGCTCCGCTTTTCACGGTGACACCGCTCATTATAACGCTGTCGCGGATATACGCGCCCTTTTCAACGCGCACCCCGGCGGATAGCACCGAATTTTCAACCACTCCGTCAACGAAGCAGCCCTCGGTTATAAGTGAATTCGTAACTTTCGCGTTTTCTCCCGTGAAGTGCGGCGGATCCGCGTTGTTCCTCGAAAAGATACGCCACGACGTATCGTATATATTGAACACCGGATCGTCTCCGAGAAGATCCATGTTAGCTTCCCAAAGGCTGGAGATCGTCCCGACATCCTTCCAATATCCGTCGAAATGATATGCATACATATTTTTGTGATCCGCAAGCATGGCAGGGATCACGTTCTTGCCGAAATCGTTTGACGAATTATCGTCCCTGTCGTCGCGCTCGAGATACTCTTCGAGCACCTTTCTTCCGAAAACGTATATTCCCATGGACGCATTCGTGCTCTTCGGATGAGCGGGCTTTTCCTCGAACTCCGTGATGCGCTGATCTTCGTCGGTATTCATTATTCCGAAGCGGCTCGCCTCCTCGATCGGCACATCGAGTACGGCGATCGTCGCATCCGCGCCCTTCTCCTTATGGAAGCGGATCATCTTCGAATAATCCATCTTATATATGTGGTCGCCCGAGAGGATAAGGACATACTCGGGGTCGTATCTTCTTATAAAGTCGAGGTTCTGGTATATCGCATTCGCCGTGCCCTTGTACCAATCCGCTCCGCTCTTTCCCTGATACGGCGGGAGTACCATAACTCCGCTCGACATGCGGTCGAGATCCCACGGCTGTCCCGAGCCGATGTACTCGTTCAGCACGAGCGGCTGATACTGCGTAAGCACACCGACCGTATAAATTCCCGAATTCACACAGTTAGAGAGGGGAAAGTCTATTATTCTGTATTTGCCGCCGAACGGCACCGCGGGCTTCGCGGTCTTTTCGGTAAGTGCGTAAAGGCGGCTTCCCTGCCCGCCGGCAAGAAGCATCGCAACGCATTCTTTTTTCTTATACATTATCGTTCTTCCTCCCTTTACCGGAGGCGCCGCTTTTTCCGGAGCCGCGCCCCTTATCTGATTTTTTTGCGGATTTTTTGATTATGAGTGCACAGAGCGGCGGAATATCTGCTGTTACGCGGTATATGCGTTCACCGTTCACAACCGCGCTGTCCGTCGTGAGAGGTCCTTCGGTGACGTCGTTCTTTCCGCCGAATTCATATCTGTCCGAGCTGAACACGATCTCGTATTCCGCGCGCCGCGGTATGTTAAAAGTATAGTTCCCGTAGGGGATCGGCGAGAAATTCAGTATGACGATCAGTTCGCGTCCGGATGCGCTCTTTCGCTTATAGGATATGAGGTTGGACGATGAAAGATCGGCGTCTATCCACTCGAATCCGTCCCACGAATCGTCGATCTCCCAAAGCTCGGGAGATTCAAGGTAAAGCGCATTGAGTTGTCTGACGTAGTTTTTCATCTCCGAATGACGCGGGAATTCGAGCATAAACCACTCAAGCTGATTCTCGTAATCCCATTCGCGGAACTGTGCGAATTCCGTTCCCATGAACGTAAGCTTTTTCCCCGGAAGCGTCATCATATTCGCAAGGAACGTGCGCATTGAGGCAAACTTCGAATCGTATTCGCCGGACATTTTATCTATTAGGGACTTCTTTCCGTGGACGACCTCGTCGTGGGACACCGGTAGGACGTAATTCTCGGAAAATGCGTACATGAGCGGGAACGTCAGCTTATCATGCATATACTGTCTGAAAAACGGATCGGACGACATATACTGAAACATATCGTTCGCCCAGCCCATGTTCCACTTAAAATTGAATCCGAGACCGCCCTCATCGGCTCTCTTCGTTATCATCGGCCATGAGGTCGATTCCTCAGCTATCATCAGCACGTCGGGATGCGCCGCAAAAACAGCGGTGTTCAGCTTTCTGAAAAAGGCAATTGCCTCGAGATTCTTATTGTCTCCGTTCACGTTAGGGATCCACTCTCCCGGCTTTCTGTCGTAATCGAGGTAAAGCATCGACGCAACGGCATCTATGCGGAGTCCGTCCGCATGGTACACACCGAGCCAGAAAAGCGCGTTCGATATCAGGAATGACTGTACCTCCGTTCTTCCCACGTCAAAGCATCTTGTTCCCCATCCGTGATGCTCCATGCGGTCGCTTCCCTGATATTCGTAAAGAGGACCTCCGTCGAATTCGAAAAGACCGTGACGGTCCTTCGGGAAATGCGCCGGCACCCAATCGAGAATCACTCCGATACCCGCTTTATGGAGGCGGTTGACGAAGTACATGAAATCCTCGGGATTTCCGAACCGCGAGGTCGGGGCGAAATATCCGCATATTTGATATCCCCACGATCCGTCGAACGGATGCTCCATCACAGGCAGAAGCTCAACGTGGGTATATCCCATTTCCTTGACATACGGGACAAGCTCATCCGCGATCTCCCTGTAATTGAGGTAATGCTTACCGTCTGCGGTGCACGCGCCGTCCTTCGTCCTCCATGAACCGAGGTGAAGCTCGTATATGTTCATCGGAGAGGGATAGAAATGCGATGCCTTCCGAGACGCTGCGGAACGGAACTGCTTCCGGCGGAACCTCATCCATGAAGCATCCTCCCATTTGAAGTTCGGGAGCGTTCTGACGATCGACGCTGTTTTTTCGAGCGTTTCCGACTGAAATGCGTAAGGATCGGCTTTCAGCCATGTGACGCCGCCGCGCCGCACGGCGTATTTATAGAAGCGTCCTTCGATGCTGCGGTCGAATACCGCGATCGCCTCCCATACGCCCTGTTCCGTAACTCTCTCCATGGGGATTCCCTTGTTCTGATCCCATGATGAGAAATCTCCCACGACAGACACGCTTTCGGCCCCGGGCGCCCAGACGCGAAATGAATATTCAAACCTGCCGTCGCCGATTTCTTTTCCGTGTACTCCGAGATAATCCTGCGCGTTGAAGTTGGTTCCCTGATGAAACAGATACGAGGGAAGATCGTTCACGTTATTCTTTTCCGACTGTGATTTTTTATCCATACCGTACACCTTTCATTATATTCCGGAGGCAGCGGCAATTATCCGATTCCGCGTACAAATTACCGCCGTCATGCGTTTTTCATTCCGTTATTATACATCTTCGGCTTTGTCCTATCAAAGGGGATTTTGACGCAGATTGAAATTTTATTCCGTCACCTCGTTGCGGGGCTCGCAGGTGAGGTTTATTCCGAGTTTTTTGAACATGGATTTGTCAACGGATGAGAGCATGACGCTCGAATGAGCTTCACACCCGCGGAGCTTTCCGAGCTGGCTGAGTGCGAGCGCGGCGCGTTCGTCATGCGAAGCGCACACGGAAAGCGCAATCAGCGTTTCATCGGTATGTAATCTCGGATTACGGCTGCCGAGGCAGTTTGTCTTAAGTCTCTGCACCGGCTCTATAATATCAGCCGCGAGAAGATGTATGTTATCCGGGATATCCGCAAGATACTTCAGCACGTTGAGAAACAGCGCAGACGATGCGCCGAGAAGATTGGTCGTTTTTCCGGTAATGACCGTTCCGTCCTCAAGTTCAAGCGCTGCGGCGGGTTTGCCCGTTTCTTCCGCGCGCTTCAGCGCCGCGACCGTAACAGCGCGGTCGAGAGCGGTAACGCCCGCCTGCTTCATTACAAGCTCGATCTTATAGACCGTCTCGTCGTCCTCAAGGCATTTGAGCTGGCGGCACTTTGAGGTATAGTAGCGTCTGATTATCTCTCTCTTCGAGGCTTCGCAAACCGCGTCGTCGTCGGTGATGCAGTACCCCGCCATATTGACTCCCATGTCGGTGGGAGAGGAATACGGACATTCGCCGATTATCTTTTCGAATATCGCCGAAAGAAGCGGGAAGGCTTCCACGTCGCGGTTGTAGTTCACTGCGTACTCGCCGTATTTTTCAAGGTGGAACGGGTCGATCATGTTCACGTCGCGCAGATCGGCGGTCGCCGCCTCGTATGCGAGGTTGACCGGATGCTTGAGCGGGATATTCCAGATCGGGAAGGTCTCGAACTTCGCATATCCGGCATGGCAGCCTCTTTTATACTCATGATAGAGCTGCGACAGGCATGTCGCCATCTTTCCGCTGCCGGGTCCGGGTGCGGTGACGATGACGAGCGGACGTGTGGTTTTGATATAGTCGTTTCTTCCGTAGCCGTCGTCGCTTACGATCAGCGGTATATTTGAAGGATATCCGCTTATCGGATAGTGATAATACGTCGGCATGCCGATCGCGGCAAGGCGGCGCTTGAGAAGCTCGACATTGAGCTGACCGGCATACTGAGTTATCACGACGCTTCCGACGTAAAGTCCCATGCTTGTGAAAGCGTCGATGAGGCGGAGCACCTCGTCGTCGTAGGTGATCCCGATGTCTCCTCTGACCTTGTTTTTCTCGATATCGACTGCGGAGACCGCTATAACTATCTCCGCACTGTCGGAAAGCTGACGCAGCATCTTTATCTTGCTGTCAGGCTGAAATCCCGGAAGAACGCGGGCGGCGTGGTAATCGTCGAAAAGCTTGCCTCCGAGCTCCAGGTAAAGCTTATTGTCAAACTTCGATATTCTCTCTTTAATATGCTCGGACTGCATACTGATATACTTGTCGTTGTCAAAACCTATTCTCATTGTCCCGTTAACCTTCCTTACCGTCTCTTTCGTTCTCTTTAAGTTTTTGGATCTCCCGCATGAATGTCTCGATATCGTGGAACTCGCGGTAAACCGACGCAAAGCGCACATATGCGACATCGTCGCGCTCGCGCAGCTTCTCCATTGCAGCTTCGCCGATTTCCTTCGACGTTATCTCGCGTCTCATGGCGTTCTTTATGTCAAGCTCGATCTCGTCGGCTATCGCCTCCGCATCGACCGGACGCTTCTGACATGCGCTTATAAGCCCCGAGCGGAGCTTGTTTTTATCGAAATACTCCTTTGTTCCGTTCTTCTTTACGACAACGGGCTGAAGCTCGTCGATAAACTCGTATGTGGTAAATCTTGTCTGGCAGTTCAGGCACTCGCGCCTCCGGCGGATACTGTTCGATTCCTCGACGGGGCGGGAATCCACGACCTTGCTTTCGGTCGATGAGCAGGACGGACATTTCATAGCGATTCTCCATATATGGTTCTTTTTTATAATTATACTACCACATGTTGCCGAAGTCAAACATTATTCGGTAAGTTTTGCGTAAAACAAACGATAAATTCGCGTAAGCACGTCAAAATACAAGCCATGGTGGCTGCCGTGCGCAAAATATCGTGCGGATTTTTCGTTTTTTCGCAAATGCGACGGCAGCACAAAGGCGTGCATCTGCGGATTTGATTTTTTGAATTAGCTTGTTTTCACAACGGAATTCGCAGTAAGTCTGACGAAGCACCCGCCATGCGGAATTTTGTGCGGATTTTTGGATTTGTGTTCGGTTTGCGGCGTCATGGGTACGGACTTTTCGTAGTAAGAAGCCGCGTTCGGCTTCTTAGTCTCAAAGGGTTGCGCAGTGCCGATTTCGCCGCGCAAATAAGCCTTTCCGCGAAGCACCTGTCCAATTTTTTCTTATCAACATAAATATCAAGTATCCTGACGATATCCGCAAGCGAAAATCCCATATTCTTCAGCGCCGTAATGCAGCAGACTGTCGGGAGGTGATCCTCTCTGTAATATCGGTAATCGGTGAATCGGTCGGTTTCGGCAAGCTTGAGAAGCCCGATCTCGGCGTAGCGGCACAGCATTCTGACACTGACCCCGGACAGCTTTGAATAATCTCCTGCTTTCAGCACGGCGGTACTTCCTGTCTGCTGTTACTTTTGAGCTCGCATTTATTATAATACCTGCCACAGTATCAGAGTCAAGCCGTTTTTCGTTTTTTATAAATATTTTTCCGCGAAGCAAAAAGAAATGCCCAAAGCAAAGAGGACAAACGAAAACTCGACCGCACGGCACGGTAAATTCGTGTTTTTATTGACTTTTCCGTTTTTTTCGGGTATAATGTCCGTCGGAGACGGAAAGACTGCCGCGCGCCATGTTGCCGAAAGGTATTGGTGTGAGGAAAGTCCGGGCTTCACAGGGCAGGATAACGGATAACGTCCGCCGAGGGTGACCTCCGGGAAAGTGCAACAGAAAATAACCGCTGTCTCACGGCAGTAAGGATGAAAAGGCGAGGTAAGAGCTCACCGGCACGGCAGGCAACTGCGTGCAAGTGTAAACCCTATCCGAAGCAACACCGTATGCAGACGGGGCTTTGCCCCGCGCCGGCCCGGCGCAGTCTGCGGGTGGCACAGAATTCTGCGGCAACGCAGAAGCAAGATAGATGGCAGTCCGCGACAGAACCCGGCTTACAGCCGTCTCCGAACGAAAGCGCATACGAAAAAAAGCGTCCGAGCTCCGGATGTATTCCCGTATGCGCTTTCGTTTTTTTTGCAAATCCGCGAAGCATTGGATCCCCGCGCCGGATGCGCATTCTTTTGATACCCCTTCGCACGGCGGAGCACTTTTCCGAGCGCCGCGGCATATACTGATAAGGATAACATCAATATGCCGAAGGGGGTATTTCAATGCTCGATCTGATTGCCGCGATCGTTTCAGGGATATCGTTCATCGTACTCAACGTCTCGGGGCAGAGCTTTCCTCCCCCGCTCGGCGCGGAAGAGGAACGCGAGCTTTTCCTCCGCCTGCGCGCGGGCGGCGCGCAGGCGGAAGAGGGTGCAAGGACAAAGCTGATAGAGCACAATCTTCGTCTTGTTGCTCATATTGTAAGGAAATACTATTCCGCGCAGGGATGCAGCGATGATCTGATCTCGATCGGAACCATCGGGCTTATAAAGGCGATCGATTCCTTCAATCCCGAGAAGGGGGCGCGATTTGCGACCTACAGTGCGAAATGCATACAGAACGAGATACTCATGTATTTCCGTTCGCAGAAGAAAAACGCATACGAGGTATCCATAAACGAAACGATTGACACAGACCGCGACGGAAATCCTCTTACATATATAGATATAATACGGGTCGAGGATACGATAGCCGACGATATCGACACCAAAATAAAGACCGACCGCGCGATGGAATTCATACGCACCAATCTCGACCGACGCGAAAAGCAGATAATATCGATGAGGTACGGACTCGGCAGATGCGCTCCGATAACGCAGCGCGAGGTCGCCGCAAAGCTCGGAATAAGCAGATCGTACATATCGAGGATCGAAAAAAGTGCGCTCGCAAAGATAAGCGAATATCTGAAATAACGCTTTTGTCCGCAATATACGGCTTATAATGCATATGCAGTGTGTATATACATCATTCGCCGTATATTTTTACTTGTGTTTTTCCGTTGAGCAGAGTCGGTATTTCAGCATCGATTTTGCCCAAAATGTGCATTATATCCTTGTGTTACACGCAAAACGAGTCAATATTTTATACTGTTTGACGAAAACTTTCTATTGATTTTCCCGCAGGAGCAAAGTATAATATATACATACATTTCGTATTTTTATTCAAAAATCAATTTGGAGGACCGAAAAAATGAAAAAGATACTTTCACTCGTACTTGCACTTGTAATGATTCTCTCCGTCGGAATGCTCGCTTCGTGCAGCAGCGGCAAAGACAGCGGCACTAAGGGAACCGACACCGCAACCGGCACCGCGGCAGACGAAGCCGGAAAGAAAACTCTCAAAATGGCAACCAATGCATACTTCCCGCCGTATGAATACTACGACGGAGACAAGATCGTCGGCATCGACGCCGATATCGCTCAGGCTATCGCCGACAAGCTCGGCATGGAGCTCGTTATCGAGGACATGGAGTTCAACTCCATCATCTCCGCGGTTCAGAGCGGAAACGTTGACTTCGGCATGGCGGGAATGACCGTCACCGAGGATCGTCTCAAGAACGTAGACTTCTCCGAGAGCTATGCGACCGGCGTTCAGGTGGTAATCGTAAAGGCAGATTCCGATTATCAGAAGCCCGAGGATCTCACCGGAAAGAAAGTCGGTGTTCAGCTTGCAACCACCGGCGATATCTACGCTTCCGCATCCGTTGACGAAGGCGGCTACGGCGAAGAGAACGTCGAGAAGTTCAGCAAGGGCGCAGACGCTATCATCGCTCTCAAGCAGGACAAGATCGACGCTGTCATCATCGACAACGAGCCCGCAAAAGAATTCGTAAAGGCTAACGAAGGACTCCGCATCCTCGACACCGAGTACACCACCGAGGATTACGCTATGGCATTCGCCAAGGGCAACACCGAAATGATCGACAAGGTCAACGGCGCTCTCAAGGAGCTTATTGCCGACGGAACCGTTCAGAAGATCATCGACAAGTACATCAAGGCAGACTGAGTTTGCCGGGATCATCAAATGCACCGCGGGGACGGTCGTCACAGGACGTCCCCGCGTTTTATGCTGAAACAAGATATTTCGAAGTCCGTTAATTTTTTATTTGATTTGAAAGGAGCCGCCCATGCAGGCTTGGTTTGAATCCTTCAAAGAGGAATTCATTCTGAATTTTGTGACGAAGGACAGATACATGTACATTGTGAAGGGGCTCGGTGTCACACTCAAGGTCACGTTCTTCGCCGTAATCCTCGGAATAGTCCTCGGATTTATAATTGCGATAATACGTTCGACGCACGACAAGACGGGAAAGCTCAAAATAGGCAATCTGATATGCCGTGTTTATCTTACCGTTGTGCGCGGAACCCCGGTCCTCATCCAGCTCATGATAATATACTTCGTAATATTCGCCCCTCTGCGGATAGACAAGGTGATGGTGGCGATAATTGCGTTCGGTCTGAACTCCGCAGCATATGTCGCCGAGATCGTGCGCGGCGGCATCATGTCGATCGACCCCGGTCAGATGGAGGCGGGACGTTCTCTCGGCTTCAATTACGCGCAGACTATGATATACATAATTCTTCCGCAGACCTTCAAGTCCGTGCTGCCCGCTCTCGCAAACGAATTTATCGTACTGCTCAAGGAGACCTCCGTTTCCGCGTATATCGGTCTTAACGATCTGACGCGCGGCGGAGACATCATCCGCGGCGTTACATACAGCGATTTCATGCCGCTGATCGCGGTCGCGCTCGTTTATCTTGTAATCGTTGTTGTACTGTCGGCGTGCGTAAATCAGCTTGAAAGGAGGCTCCGCAAAAGTGATAGAGGTTAAGAATCTGAAAAAGGATTTCGGAAAACGCGGGGAGATAAAGGTTCTCCGCGGCATCACCGAAACGATAGAAAAAGGCGAAAAGGTCGTTATAATCGGCCCCTCCGGATCGGGAAAAAGCACGTTTCTGCGCTGCCTCAACCTTCTTGAGATCCCGACATCCGGCGAAATATGGTTTGAGGGGACTTTGATAAACGACAAGAAGCATGACATAAACAAGCTCCGCCAGAAGCTCGGCATGGTGTTTCAGCATTTCAACCTCTTTCCTCACCTTTCGATTGAAGAAAACATCTGCCTTGCCCCGGTAAAGCTCAAGCTTCAGACGAAGGATGAAGCGCGGGAAAACGCGCAGAAGCTGCTGCGCCGAATCGGACTTCTCGACAAAGCAAATGCTTATCCGAGCCAGCTTTCAGGCGGACAGAAGCAGCGCGTCGCAATTGCGAGAGCGCTTGCTATGAATCCGGAAGTGATGCTCTTCGACGAGCCGACCTCGGCACTTGACCCGGAAATGGTCGGCGAGGTGCTCGATCTCATGAAGGAACTCGCCGAGGACGGAATGACGATGGTCGCGGTAACTCACGAAATGGGATTTGCCCGCGAAGTCGGAACAAGGGTTTTGTTCATGGACGAAGGCGTTGTTCTTGAGCAGAATACTCCGTATGAATTCTTCTCATCTCCCCAAATGGACAGAACGAAAGAATTTCTGTCAAAGGTTCTCTGATGCGAAACGGACCGCTTTCTGCGGTCCGTTTTATATTTTCGGGCGAAAATTTTCTTTTTTTCCTTGAATTCTTCCCGATAATATGGTAACATTCAAATACATCTTTAATCATGCGAGGTTTTAAAATGAGTTATAAAGCACCGATCTCTCCGCTTCCGCCGATGGGCTGGAATTCATACTGCACCGTAAACTGCGATCCCTCCGAGAAGCTTCTTCTCGATGCCGCCGACGCACTCTGCGATCTCGGGCTGCGCGATGCGGGTTACGTTTATGTGAATCTCGACGACGGCTGGCTCGAAAAGGAACGCAACGCAAATGGCGAGATCGTCTCGCGCGATGCGATCTTCCCGCACGGAATGAAGTACGTCACAGACTATATACATTCGAAGGGGCTCAAAGCCGGAACATATCTCGGATGCGGCTTCACTACATGGAACGGCGATGCGGGTTCGCTCGGTCATGAGTACGAGGACGCACGCAAGATCGCCGAATGGGGATTCGACTATCTCAAATACGACCGTCATCCCGTCGAGAGCGATCCGCCGCGCGACACAATGTCCGAGTATCTGAAAATGGGTATGGCGATCCGCGACTGCGGACGCGATATCGTATACAATCTCTGCGAGCACGGAACGACCAAGCCCTGGCTCTGGGCTTCCGTATGCGGTTCACTCTGGCGCATCGGAAAGGATGTCCGCGACTGCTTCTCCTCCGAGAACACCGGATGCCTCGGAATTCTCGACATCATTGACCGATTCATCGCCGAAGCCGCTCCGTATTCGCACCTCGGCGGCTTCAACGACCCCGATATGCTCGTCGTCGGAATGCATGAACAGAACGATTGGATGGGTCCCGGAATGACCGATATCGAATACCGCACGAATTTTGCGATTTGGTGTGTCGTCGCCGCTCCCCTTCTTATCGGCGCAGATCCGAATCATCTCGATTCCGTTGCGCTTGATATTCTCAAAAATCCCCGGCTGATCGCAATAAATCAGGATCCGCTCGCAATGCCCGCTCACCGCGTTTCCACCGAGGATCACGGACGCGAGCTTTGGGTACGTCAGCTTTCCGATTTCCGCTGGGTATCCGCGATCATCAACCGCGCTCACGAAAAGCGTGAATATTCCTACAAGTGGGAAGAGCTCGATCTTTCTCCCGCAGTACCGATGAAGATCACCGACGCATGGACCGGAGAGGTTCTCGCAGAGAAGGTCTGCGGAGAATTCGCAGTTTCGCTCGAGGCTCACGACACCGCGGTTCTCGTAATGACCCCCGTACTCTGATATTATTCGGACATTTTTCGACGGAATCGCCGGCGGTGTGAAAGATTACCGCAGCATCCGCCGGCAGCGGCGAAAATCCGGACAACGTACAGAATCCCCGTACTTCAAAGAGGTACGGGGATTTTTCATATATCCGCCCGCATATCTGCCGCCGAACACCGGACCTTTAACGCTTCGCCGAAAAAACGGTATACCGCGCAGGCACTGCCGTTTTTCCGGTCGAGCGAAATTGACGGTGCGCATTCGGAAAAGGATGATTTTCAAAGCGGCGCGCCCGATAAGCGCAGTGTGCCGAAAGTCATCTCAGCGTTCGGAAAAGGATATATACCGCGATGAAGAGAAGCGTTATGTTTTCGTAAACGCAAAGCTCACAATAGACCGCCGCTCCCCAGAAAAGCACCGCCGTTACGGTGAGAAGCCTCTCTCCGACGCGGTATGCGCGCACTCCGCCGATCCACTCGCAAAGCGTAAGCAGAAATTCCCCGCCGTCAAGTCCTTTTGCGGGAAATGCGTTCACCGCGCACAGCGCGATATTGATCTCTGCAAGCTCGGGATAACCGCAAAGCTTCGACACCGCCGCAAGAAAAAGTCCCGCCGCGCACCCGGACGAGATCACGCACAGCTCTTTCCCGTATGACAGTGTGCCCGAAAAATATGACAATGCCCCTCCGCCGAAGAAAAGCTTCGGAGAATGCCCTGACTTTTCGGCGAGCATATACCACGCGGCGATATGCGCACCCTCATGAAGCGCGGCGGAAAAAAGTATCATATACGGATGCGCGCTGCCCGCGGCGAATATCAGGAAAGCGAGCGCCGCCCATTCTCCGAGGAGAGAAAATCTTCTCAAATTCAGCCGCCGATCAGCCTTGATATGACGTATTCGAGGTATGCCCAGAGTGACCATTCGCCGTTTTCCATCGAACCTGTGATAACGCTCCGTCCGTCCCCGCCGTCCGAAGAGGCGGATGCGAATACAGTATCAAAGGTGTAGTTTTCACCCTCCGCATACCTTTCTTCTCCTGACGAGAGATACGCTGCAAAAAACGCCGCGCAGAAGATCGCACCGCATATACATATCACGCACGCCGTGCGCTTTGCTCCGCCGCACGACCTTGCGCCGCCACGGTGCTGTCTCTCCCTTCCCGATGTCACAGTTATTTTCCCGTTTGCCATATTTCCGTACTCCGTCCGAAGACTGCCCCTTCCTTTGACGCGGAGGATGCGCCTTCGTTTTCGCTTCCGACTGCGCGCCGCCTCTCATATAAAGTTTATTTTTCAAGCTGTCCGATTATTCCGGGCGCGGCGCTTTCGGTAAATCGGATCTGCCTTACGTATTTCGGAAATAACGGTTACATCTCGCTGCGCAAGACAGTCCGGCACATCCGTGATGAGAAAGCCGCGCCGACGGCGCGTATCCGGCAGGAATACCCGCGACTCCATTCGGCGCCCCCGCGTCACGTCGGAGGAGTTGTTCGCTTGACATACTGCGTCGCCCGGGGTATACTTATGATCGAAACACCGCGCCTGCGAGGGCGACTTTATATAAAGAAAGGATCATGTCCGAAATGATCGCAAAAAACGAAATCCCGATTCTCGAGTTTTCCGACTGCCGCAGCGCAGTCATAAATCCCGCGCCCCTTTTCAAAGCCCCCGAAAAATGTCTGATGACGTTTTTCGGCGAGGTTCTCGACGAATTTACCGAAAAGTCGGGTGCGCGCATGATCGGTGAGTATGTCTCGGAAATGCGGAACTTCCCCGTTTACACCGCCGTGATCGGCGGCGAAGAGATCGCGCTCACGCAGGCAAGCGTCGGCGGCTCTTCCGCCGCAATGCAGGCTGATTTTCTCTACGGGCTCGGAGTGCGCACTCTGTTCTGCTGCGGAAGCTGCGGCGCTCTCGACAACATCCCCGCGGGAGATGTGATCGTTCCCTACCGCGCACTGCGTGCAGAAGGTGCGTCGTATTTTTATCTTCCGCCGTCACGCTTTGTCGATCTCGACGCCGATATGGTGGCGGCCGCCGAAAGTGTTTTAAGAAAGCACTCCGTACCGTTTGTCAGAACCGTCGCATGGACCACGGCGGGCTTTTACCGCGAGACCGCGGAGATGGTCGAATACCGCAAAAGCGAGGGCTGCGGCGCAGTCGAGATGGAATGCGCTTCGCTCGCCGCGCTGTGCCGCTTCCGCGGTATGCGTTTCGGTCAGCTTCTGTACAGCGGAGACATACTGTGCGACACCGACAATTACGACGACCGTGATTGGTACGGAAACAGAAGCGCGCGTGAGCTGCTGTTTGATCTCAGCCTCGAGACGCTTATCGGAATATAACGCGCAGCGGCATCCCATAGATCAGAAAACAATCCGGATACCGCATCAGGGCGGTACATCTGAAAAATAAATAATCACTGTTTGAAAACGGAGGATTCGCCGTGAAATTACCGGTTTACGATGCGGGGGTGCCCGCCTGCAATCCCGCAAAAAATCTGTTTTGCGCGGGAAAGGATGTAACGCCGCTCGCGTGGGAGCAGTGGCGGAGGAAATCAAAACAAACGGTCTTCGAATAAAGGACAAGGTTTCACCTCGCATATCGGTCAGCCGCATCCCGACAGTGACCGAGCTGAAGCCGGACGATGAATACGATGTGATCTTTGTCGTAATGCGTTACACGCAGATCGACTCGGTGCCGGGCGTTCCGCGGGCGTGCAGGACGAAAAACCTCGTCTTTGCAGGAAACAACGTGCGCTCAGCGGGGCTTGCAGCTTTGCTGCCCGAAAAAACGTGATGTTTGCATTCACAAATGCGGCGGGTCATCGGGAAAGTGACCGTATATCATCCGCTGATCTCAAAAAGATCACGATAGGGCAGCTTTCGGGCGCGCTCTCGAACGAGAAGCTTATAGGGCAGATCTTCGACGGGCCAAAATACAAAGTAACATACAAGCCGAACATGGAGGACTCTCTTCTCCGACATGCGGCGTTTGTGATCCCGGCAGTATTTGCGTGCTGCAAGACAGACGGCGATCCGAAAAAGCTCAGGGGAAACACTGCTTACCTGAACAAGCTGATTGATGCCGACATTGAGGAATACCGCGCCATAAAGAATGCCGAGCATGAGATTCTGCCGAAGCGGTGGGTGTATTTTGAGAGTGACAGGTATCGCAAGACCTGCCTTCGCGTCTTCAAGCTGATGTGCGCGACCGTCCTCGGAATGATCTGCGTTTCCGACCAACCATAAACGAGATCGACGAGATGAGTGTGCTTAACTGCGATCGAAAAAAATCTTCGACGATAACGGAACGGAATATCCTATATGGCGTAAGCTTGAAAAAGAGTGCGGGAGGTACATAAAACAATGATGCTCATCCGCTGAGCAGAAGTAATCCGATTTTATTCGAAAAAACGAACAGCGGCAAAAACCGCAGGCGTTTTTGCGCTTGTCTGCAAGTTTTTGCCGATATAAAACGCATGCCGCCGAACGTGGAGGATTTGCCGGGACCTCCACGTTCGTTTTTTTGTTCTGGCGGAGCGGCGGATGACACCGTTTACCCTGACCGTTTACCCTGACCGTTTACCACTCGAATGTTTTGCCTGTCCGCCGATTATCCGACCTGTTTTGTTTCAGTTATTTAATCAATCCGTACATTCGCTTTAACCGCAGTATGCGGTAAACGCTTTCATTAATGCGTTCTTCACTTATCGTTCCGTTTTCAACGGATTCCGTTACCGCTTCAAATGATTCCCTGAGATCATCAGGGCAAAGAAGAATATCGCATCCTGCCTCTATGGCATTTACCGCAGCTTCAGCCGAAGTATATTCATTTGTTATCGCACCCATTCCCAAGGCATCGGTAAGCACGACTCCTTCAAAGTTCAGCTGTTGTCTTAAAATACCGGTTACAATTTCATATGACATGGACGCAGGTGTCAAATCTCCCGTTATTTCAGGTGCTGCTATGTGACCGACCATGACACAGTTCTCAATGCTCAGAGATTCGTAAGGACGCCATTCACATATTTCCATTTCCTCTTTCGATTTATGGCTCACCGCAATTCCGTTATGGCTGTCCTCTGCGGTATCACCGTGCCCGGGGAAATGCTTAAAAGTCGGAATAACCTGCTGTTTTTTCAGACCTTCCGCCATAGCTTTTGCCATCTTTGCAGCAGCATCGGAATCCGATGAAAACGCACGGTTCCCGATTATAGGGTTGTTCGGATTCGAGTTCACGTCGGCAACCGGGGCAAAATCCAAATTGAATCCGTATTGATGCAGATATGTGCCGATCGTTTGCCCCATTTCCGCCGCGGCTGCTGTGTCGCCGCTTTCACCCACCGCAGCCGCACTTTTATACCGTCGGACATTAAATGCGGCATTGTCGGCAATCCGTGCGACAAGACCTCCTTCTTCATCTATCGCCATGAAAAGAGGAATATTACCGGAATTTTGAAGATTATTGATGAACGCGGTTATCTGATCGGGTGTTGAAATATTCTTCCCGAACATGGCAATACCGCCTACGGGATAATTATCAAGCACAGCCGCCATAGCGCTTGATAATTCTTTCACTCCGTCGGCGGAGGAATCCTTAATTTGTTCTGCTGTTTGCGATAAATCAAGTGCGTCCGGACGAATAATGAACAACTGACCGACTTTTTCTTTGAGTGTCATTTCCCGTAATTTAAGGTCAATCTCATCATCTGTCTGCGAGGGTGACGTAGGTGAAGATTCCGTTTCCATCCTCGGCGGTTCGGACGCGGGAGCCGATGTGTCTTCCTGCCTGATTTCCGGATTCACTGTTCCCGGCATTTTCAGATAACAACCCGTAAACATCGACAGCAGAACTAAGACAGCGATAATGATTTCAATACATCTATTCATGCGCGTTTTCTCCTCAAATAACAGTTCGGAAACACAATGCCGTTCAAATACAAGTTTTTTATTACAGTATAACCTGAGAATATGAATTTTCTTTTATACACACAAAAACATCCTAATAATTTTGAAATGCATTTGACGCGCTCGTCGGCGGTGAACGGCAGCGCATTGCCATTGCCCGCGCGAAGCTGAAAAACGCGCCGATCGTCATATTGGGCGAGGCGACGGCAAACGTCGATCCCGAAAATGAGGATCGGCTGCAAAAGGCGATCGAGGCGCTGACGCGCGATAAGACGATCATCATGATCGCGCACCGACTCAAGACCGTGCGCCATGCCGATCTGCTTCTCGTGATCGATCACGGACGCATCGTGCAAAAAGGCAGGCAAGAGCACCTGATTGCAGAGCCGGGAATTTACGCGGACTTCGGCGGCGGAAAGAAGCAGACCGTAGATTGGAAGCTGTAAACGAAAAGGCGGGAGCGATTGTGAGAGATCACGAAGGCTCCTGCCTTTGCTCATCGCCGATGTCAAAACGCTCTTCGGCGGCGCATTACGGTTACACCGTCTCGGGAAATACTGTCGGGCTTTGAAAAAGACACCGCAGCGACCCCTGCGCTTTTCCTGCGCAAAGTAACCCTATTTCCGTATATCGATCCTTATATCGCCCGTGGAGGTTGTGATCTCGCACTTCCCTCCCGATACCGTCCGAGGAACGCTCACCTTGCCGACCGACGTTTTTGTTACAAATACCTTTTCGGAAAGCAGTGTCCCGGTAACGTTGCCCGTGCTTGTTCTTACAATGATGTTTTCCGCGTCGCTGTCCTCAAATCCGACGTTGCCGGTATCGCTTCTTGCGGAAATACCGCCCGCTGCCTCGACATTCTTAAAGGTTATATTTCCCGTATCTGTTTCCGCAAGGATATCACTGCAAAAGGTATCCGTCAGCTTTACATTTCCCGTATTTGTTTTTATGCCGATATCAGCGCCGACAGCCGCCGAATTCACCCTGATATCGCCCGTAGCAGAAGTAAGGTTCAACCGCTCTGCAGACAAGCCGTCCATGACAATACCGCCTGCGGTCACTTTAATTTCAACGGTGTCGGCGGCAGCAGCACGGCAATCAACATCGGATGTATCGCCGGAAATTCCGATGTTCTCAAAAGAGAAGTCACGCGGAACGGTGATATTTCCCGTATCGGTTTCGACCGACAGAGAAGCGTACTCATTCTTCGGCAGATAAACGCTCACCTTGGGCTTTACGAAGGATATGCAGATATGATCATACCATTTCCGCGTGTCCGTCGTTTCGATAACGAGCGTACCGTCCTTTACCGATACCGAATGCTTTACCTTTTCGGATTCAAAACATTCGACGGTGCATTTCCCGTCATCCGCGGGTATAAACTCTATATCGGACGTATCCGCATTAACCGATATTTTTTCAAAATCTCCGTCCGCCTTATATGTTTCGGTGACATATGTAACGGTGCCGAGCTTTGCAAAATCCCAATCGCAGAACGTCATCACCGCCGCAAAGATGATCAGTCCGAGCGCGGTGAGCACCGATGCCGAAATAAGCCAAGCTTTTGTTTTCTTATTCACTGTACCTTCTCCTTTCCGACAAACATCGTCTTAACACCGAGAACGATCTTCCCGGTAAGCGTAATGATTCCCTTTGTTGCGGCGCGGCATCCGAAGAACAGAAAGATCGACAGCCCCGCAAGGAAAAACACTGCGGCGAGCATGGCAATACCCGCGATCCCGTCTCCGCGAACCGCAAAGAACACGGCTGACACCGCCGCGCCGAGCGATCCCGCCGCAAACGATACGTCCGCCGACCAAAGCGCGGCGGCTACCGACCATATCGCGGCATAAACGGCGATGATTACGGCACAGGCGGCGATCAGAAGCGAAAGCCATACCGGAGAGCCCAATATGAGAAGCACGATCTCCCAAGCCTTCAACGTTCTGTTCGGCTTGACCTTCTCTTTGACGATCCTGCCGAGCGGTATGTCCGCGAGTATCTGCGCGGCGACCTCCTTTACCGTTCCGACGCCGCTCACGGCTTCGGATTCCGTCATTCCCTCCTCCGTGCGGTCGTCAATCATTTCGCCGTAGAATGTCAGGCGATCCTCTATATCGCTCTGCGGCAGTCCGGAAAGCTCCTTTTTAAGCTGTTCAAGAAATTCCCGCTTATTCATTACCGTCATCCTCCTTTGTTACAAATCTGTATACAGCCATGATTTCCTCCCATTCGCTTTTGAAATTCTCGATACGCTCAAGCCCCGCTTTGGTAATATGATAATATTTCCTCAGCCTGCCGCCGTGCTCGACGGTGCGGACGGTCAGCATATCTGCCGATTCCAAGCGTTTCAGAATAGTGTACAGGGTGGATTCGGAAAGCTCGATATACGGCTTCATGTCCTTTATGATCTTATATCCGTATGAATCACTGCTTTTGATCGCAGCCAGAACGCACACGTCCAAAAGCCCCCGTTTCAACTGAATGTCCATAAAATACCTCCTGTTGCGTAATACATCATATCACGAAGTATTGTTTTTGTCAACGGTTTTACGAAAAAATCCGAAAAAATGAATTCAAACGGGCTTACGGCGTCTGCGCTTTGCGCCGTCGGAGAGGCGGATAATCCGCGGATGCACCTAAGGCGAGCGGTGCCGACTGTCGGCAAAGCTTTCGTAAAGCACGGCTTTCTAAACAAAGGTTGATTTTCCCTTCTGTCGGTATTATAATATTACCGTAAGCCAAAGCACGCGAAAGCGTGCATTTCGCCGCGGTCAACGCAAAAGAAGCATTGAGAAAGGACTCACATGATCGAAATAAGAAAAATCGACGCATCGCACAGCAGCGATATCAACATTCCGAACGAGCCGTTCTCCATGTTCGGGCGTATTGTTCCGTCGTACACGGACGGGAGATGGAGCTATGAGCTCGTCCGTTATGCTCCGGAGGGTATCTCGGAAATGTGCTTTCCCGACGAGAACTACCGCTTTGAAGAAATGCAGAACAGCGTATTTCTCGGCGCGTATGACGGCGAAAAATGCGTGGGGCTGTCCGTTCTCGAACCCGGATTTTTCAAGTACATGTACCTGAACGACTTAAAGGTGAACAGCGCGTACCGCAGGCACGGCGTCGGAAAGATGCTTATAAACATCTCGGCAAAGATTGCCGAAGAAATGGGATACTGCGGCATTTACACGATCGGGCAGGACAACAATCCCGGTGCATGCTTATTCTATCTGAACTCCGGATTCCGTATCGGAGGTTTCGACACGGAGGTCTACCGACACACCAAGCAGGAAGGCAAGTCAGATATCCTGTTCTATCTCGAGTGCGGACAATGATCGGCGGCAGCCGCACTTCCGCAGAGATAAAGCCGTGTGCAAGGCAAAGTGCGCCGCAACAATGTCATCGGCGCAGTCCGTGACATGATAATATTGTATCGATGCATTCCCCGAAGGGGATGAAACGACACCGCCCGTATCCGAAAAATTCGGATACGGGCGGTTACTTATAAAGCGGTGTCTTATAAAAATGAGATATCTCCGCAGCTTCGGTCAGTTGTCCGGGAATCTGACGTATTTGCGTGCACTCTCAACTATAGTCTCGACTACTGCCATAATTCTGCTTTGCTCCTCGCGCGAAAGCCCTTCTATCCTGTCGGATAAACGGTTTGAACGGATCTTGTACCCGGTATCGATAACATCGCAGAATAAATCATCAGCCGTACAGCCGAGGCAGTTAATGATCATAACCAAGGTTTCGATCTGTACGCGGTAAACGCCCCGTTCAATCGCCGAAAGATGATTCTTGCTCATTCCGAGTTTCTCCGAAAGCTGCTCCTGCGTCATTCTGCATTTCTTTCGCTGTTCTTTTATACGCTCACCTATACGCTCGCCGACCGATTTTTCCGTCAATTTCATCACCTCTCTCATTGTGCTGCAATTATTGTAACGGAGAAGCGGTGAAATATACACGCCGTCGGGCAATCACAGAAATCGTATAACGATTATTTTGCTTTTTTATTTTAGACTTTATTGCGGAATTCGGCAGCCGTTACGGTCCCGATAAGCTTCGAAAGAAAAAACAACCGATCGGAACGTCAGAGCAAACATTCCGACCGGAAGGTGTTTCTTTATTCAATGTAGTGTGCTTTATCTCACGCGGCGGGATACAGCCGGGTATTTCTAAACCGCTGTGAAGCAATCGTCAGCGGCATACAATGCAGGAACGCACGGCATTTCCGCAAAAGCAATCCGCTCTCAGCGTGCATCTTCCAAACGCTTTACACAGTGCCCCATCACTTCGATAATACTTTCTGCGGAATCGGCGCATCCGTCTTTGAGCCATTCGGCGATAATTGCCGTCAGCCCGCGGATATAGAACGCCATAAGATATTTCCGTTCCTTTATCGGCACACCGTAACGTTTCAGAATCGGTGTTATCACATGGCGAAGAAGCCCCGCATAGCTCGCGTCCAGCCCTAACACGGCGGCATTTTCAAGCCCCGTTCTGAAAAGGCGCTGATTTTCTTTGATATAATTCAGATACGGCGTCAGGTATTCCGGTGTCACAAGGTACAGCTCTTCAATCGGGCAAGTGCGAATTTTTGACACAAAATCCGCGGAATCATGCTTCATATAGGCGAGAAAGCGGTCGTTCATATACTGAGTACACTCGCTCAGAAGATCGCCTAAAGTCTCGTAATGCAGATAAAAGGTCGAGCGGTTGACTCCTGCCGCCGCGCATATTTCCTTGACCGTAATATAAGCAAAATCCTTCTTTTCGAGGAGAGAAAGAAATGCCTCGTCCATTTTTGCGGCAGTCGCAAAATACTTGCTTTCGGACTTATTCAACGCCTATCGTCTCTCTTTCTGTTTTTTTACTGTGCATCAGCATATAAACGGCGATTATGACAACGGCAGTGCAGACGAAACCGCCCGTGACCGCGTTCATAGTTCTGCATATCTCCTCACCGTCTTCCGAAAAGCGCGAGAGCATCGCCGTCTGCAAACCGAGAATCGACATCATCGCCGAGACAAAGTTCAGCACACCGGCGGCGGATAAAAACGGTCCTCCGTGCCTGCGGAATTTTACAAGATTCACGGCAGAAGCTGCCATGGCATAAAATGCATAGATCGCGGACAGGTAAATAACATACCCCGGATAAGAATATCCGGAATCCGTAAAGACCGTCAGCATGATCATAATTCCCATCGGAATATTAAGTAAAAACGGCATCTGTGCCGTTCGGCGGCAGCAGCGGCGTTCCGTTTCCGGAGTGCGTTTCCGTGAACAAATGAGCAGATATGCCCGCAGTCCGCCGAGCACCGAATAATATACCGCCATGAAGATAAACCACACCGACGCGCAGGAAATCCCGACAGCGATGCGGAATATAACATAAAGAAAATTTACCGTCATGCTCTGAAAGATTCCGACACTGCCGCGAAATTCGGGATCATTCAGATATTTTGTCACGATTTCGGTGCGGATCAATCTTTGTACCGCTTTGCTGTTGTCAAACGCCGTATGCATCCTTCGTACAAGCTTCGGCAGAGCGATGACCCATACCGTCAGAGAATACGCCGACATACAGTAGATTCCGTATGCCGATGCACCGTCTGTACTTCCGGACACAAAGATGAATATCAGCGCCGCAAATGAGAGAAGCGGAATAAGGATAAGAAGCGGCAGCGGCGGTCGCAGCAGCTTTTCAAAGATCATCTTTGCGCTCTTCATGATTATCTCTCGCCGATCTCCTTTGCAAGTTCCATGATCTCAAAGGCGTACTTTTTCTTGCCGTTTGCGAGCAGTTTCCTGTAGATCGGGTAATTGATGCCCATGAGAATCATTCCGACAATCCCGATAATGACTCCGAGGATAAACGAGCCGAACGTTCCGCTGCCGATCTGCCCCATGGCAAGGCACATCCCCGTGCCGAAAATCAAAGCGGAAACCACACCGAAGGTATAAGTGCAAATATTTGCGGGGCGCTTTGCCTTCGCGTCCAGCTTGCGAAGGGCGACAACCTTTGAAGTATCCTTGGGTGCATATTCGTTTGCGAGCTGTTCTGCGTAGATTTTATCTGTGTTCATGGCTTTGAGCCTCCTTTGTTTGATGGCTTTATTATACAGGAGGAAAGCAGTAAACAAAACAACACAAACAGCGGTATGTGTCGATTTCGAAAAATTATTGTTTCAGCACGGATTTATAATAATCTCCGAAGGCGGCAAGCGCGTCGTCGATCATCTGCCGGAGGCTGTCGGTCAGCACCTTCTGGGATATGCCATCCAGATCCCTCTGCATTTCATTGAATCTCCACGGGCGCGACTTCAGGTTGCGGAGGATCAGAAGCTTCCACTTTCCGCCGATAAGCGCCACGGCAGTCGCAACCGGGCACACCGGCAATTCGTCTTTCGTTTTCATATTTTATTACCTCTTTTTTATTGTCCGAAAATCACAGATACCGCGCACGGCGCGGGCGGCACATGCCGCAAAGTTTTACGAAGTAAAACTAAGACCGCTTTCACGTCGGAGAATGACGCTTCGCGTCATTCTCGCGGACACGGTAAACTATCGTGCAATTACAGATTAATGTAATGCCGTGCGTCAACCACGGGGTCACGTCGGAGTTTAGCGCGCCGCGCTAAACTCGCGGACACGGCAAACTATCGTGCAATTACAGACTAATGTAATGCCGTGTCTTATTATACCACACATTCGAAAAAAGTATACAGTTACAAAACAGTGCGTACTTGTTTTTGAATGTGAAGCGTGGTAATCTAAAAGCAAGCAAAGGGATTTGCAAAATCCAAGGAGGAAAAAACAATGAAAAACTACACAAAAACGAATATCGGAAACGAAGGCAGAACGGAGCTTCACGAGATGCTCGGACTTACGGGCGCGGAGATAAGCATCAACAGACTTCCCGCGGGAGCCGGAGTACCATTCGTTCATTCGCACAGGAACAACGAAGAGATTTACGGCATTCTCGAGGGCAAGGGCAAGGTCGTGATCGACGATGAAGAAATCGCCCTCTCCGCCGGTGATTGGCTGAGAATTTCTCCCAAGGCAAAGCGGCAGTTTTCCGCCGCAGCCGACGAAGGCATCGCCTTTGTCTGCATTCAGGTGAAAGAAAATTCTCTCGGCGGCTTTACGGCGGACGACGCTGTCGTTTATTGAGAGATTTTACTGCCGAACGCGCAAAATCCCCGTATCTCAAAAAAGATACGGGGATTTCAATTTATCACCGAAGGCTCGGGCGGCTTCGCGCAGTCAAACCGACATCCGGAATTATCCGATATTGCGCCGCCGGAGGCGGCATGGATCGGCAGCGGGAAATTCACCTTCCCTTCACGAGAATGTGCGCGTTTATCTTAAAGCCGTACTTTTCATACAAACGGATCGCGTCGTCATTCCCGTCAACCGCTTTGACCTCGATACGGTGAATATCATATTCTTCAAACATCCGCATCGCCCAATCCATAAGAAGCTTCCCGCAGCCCTTTCCGCGATGCTCTTTCAGGATCACAATATAATCAATCCTGCCGCTGTCGGCGCATATGTCAATCTTACAGAATCCGACAATGCCGCCTTGCTCTTCCGCAACGGCGATGCGGGAGGTTTTATTTATCAGGGCTTCTTCAAACAGCTTCAAAGTGTTTTCATAAGGACGGCTCGGGTAGTTTCCCCTGAAATTGTTTGACACCGTATTGTGATGCTCCGCCAAAGATTCAAGACAAACTCTCAGCTTTGGAACTTCCGTTGATGCAATTTCACGCATATATTCACCTCCGCAGTTTTCGGTTTGTTTATCCTATTTACCGTGAAGCCGCTGCGCAGAGCGCGGGATATGAAGCCGAAAAGTTTTACGAAGCAAAGCCTTTGCGCAAAGCCGCATCATAAGCAGAAGCGTCAGAGTACAGAACGATTCCGCGCATGCAGAATACATTTTTGCAGCAGCACGAAATTTCCCGCAGCAATGCGCATAAAAGCCGCGGCATTCAAAAAACGGAAATCTTTTCACTCGTCACGATTGTCTACCGTGTAAACCACGCAGGCAATTCCGGCGATCATTGAAAACAGGATCGCTCCGCCGAACGCATTTTCAAGTGCGGCTCCGATAAAGAATCCGACCGCTCCGGCAAGCGCCATGGCAATGAGCGACACGATCGTCCCGAATTTTTTCATAGTTATGACCATTCCTTTCCGCTGCGCTGCAAGGCACAAAAAGGCATGAAAAAGCCGGCGCCGCAACACAGCATTAAAAATTGTGTGTTAA